>OMAY01000007.1_pt1 | contig 241696 bp, 239 predicted proteins | sample 1673611 | NCBI WGS metagenome assembly OMAY01 (sample SAMEA103958117, study PRJEB25191) | human gut metagenome | biome: human-associated habitat [ENVO:00009003]; feature: intestine environment [ENVO:2100002]; material: feces | place: Germany | collected 2013/2015
CGTTGCATTTCAGCCAGCCTGTTGGTGGTGTGGCTGAAGGCCACGGAACAGGCACCCCAACGGGTAATGCCGAACCTTCTCCCAAACCAAGGTTTGTGAGAGCCGTAGAAATCGCCGCTGCACCATCTGATTTGATATCGGCAAATGGGTTTGCACGGCTCAGTGTGAGTTTTTGAATGGCTTTTAAAACCTGAGTCATATCGTTAATGTCGAGTGCCAATCCTGCTGACTCTACGATATGCGCTAACTCTTCCTGCATGGCATTAAACGCTGCTGCCCGCAGCCTCGTTGCGGCAATACCACCAGCAACACTTCCATCAGTATATTTGCCATCCTGCGTTGCAGTGGCTTCGACTTGCCCGATTCGGAGCATAGTTAATCCTCACTTAGTGTTAAGCGATAAAATCAGAGGGGGAAATATCAGTTATGAATAATTGAAAATGATGTTCAGATGGGATGGGGCAATTTTGTTGATTGAACACTCCAGTTGTTTATTGCCCCACGATGCGAGCGGATCTCCGCAGTAGGACGCGCCAGCAAGCGAATACTTGATCGTTGTTTGTGGCGCATTTATCCGCCAGGTAAATGGCCACTCGTCACCGTTAAGCGCATCACCGCATACTGACATGCCACTCATAGCGGGCCGGAACTGTGTGATAGTGATGGTATAACCAAGAGCTGCAGCCACCCGGATGTAATAATCGCGGTTCAGGCCGCCGGTGCTGATTAACTTTGCCACCACGGCGCGCTGGCGATCGCTGACGCCACCGGATTCACCAATCGCACAATCATCTGGTAACCCCAGAGAGCTTTCCCATTCTGACAACATTACCGTCGCTGTAGGGGGAAAAGCACCAGTAATCAGGCTTTGCGCATCGTTGTCAGAACGCTGAAACGCGCTGCCTAGTGCCCGTAATACCGCAGCCTGTACCGTTCTTTGCGACCGGGGCCACGCCCTGCCCGTCGGTAGCAGCGCACCAAGCGCACCGGCATAATCATTTTTTGAAAAGAGGCTCATACAAAATTCACCCCGCCAAGCACCGGAATTTCGCCAACAGCAAAGGTGATATTGGCCGTCGGAGAGTTAAGAATATAGCCCGTCGTGCCGCTAACACCGCCGATACTCCCGTTAATATCAGAGAGGTAAACTTTCCCGGAACCATCAGGGTTAGCTTCATCAAAAAACAGCGCCGTCAGCGCGTCTTTTATCCCCTGAACTGTGGTGCTGTCGGCATTTTTGATCCCAGAGATTTCAATATTGATGACTTTCTTGATCGGGGAACATACGAAAACAATGGCAGTGTCTGTCTGCTGCGGATAGATGTGGTCGGCGACAGCGAGCTGGTCTCCGGTGGCTTTAACAGCCCCCCAGTCCTCAAGTTGGGATATTCCGTCGGTACCGACCGGAAACCCACCATTGTCATTCCGATCACACATGATATACACGCCAACGGTCCCGGCCCCGTTCAGACGCCGCTTTACCCACGCGCGGGTGACGCCCGAAACCTCAAGCGCCCATTTTTTATAATCGGCGTCGCTTCCACCCTGAGGCGGATTCTGCCATGCCAGCAAGCCACGACTGCGAAAATCCTCTTCCGTTTCAATATCGGCTCCGCCGGTCGCAGCGGACAGTAACGTTACCTGTGGATCCACGCCAGCAATATTCGCGTCCAGGGTCATTATGGTCCCGGCATCAGCGTTACCGCGCGCGCCTCCACCCGTTACATCACTGGTAATATCCGGCAGTATGGCCGTCACCGCGACGATACCAAATCCATCTGCCTGAATTTTAAGATCTGCATCCGTCCGGTACTGGTATCCGTCCCCGCGGTTAATGATCGAGCCAACAGGGATAATACAGTCAACACTGCCACTAGCCTGTACCGCAGGCGACTTCGCCGCTGCAGCTGGTTTTCTGAATACCTGCTTAAGGGCCATCCACCCGGCGAGATACTCATCGGTAGAGGTAAACGGGTTTGTCTGCAGGGCAATATAGTCAAGGTAGGCGTAATGCAGATGCCCCATCCCCGCATCCATGTCAGCCAGTACCTTCAGGTTCGCGAAGCGCAGGAGCGCACCAACATCCTCAAGCTCCGCCTGCATAAATTTCCGGTTTCCGTCGCGGAGTTCGCTCAGCGTCGGTCGTTTAAACGGCATATTAACGTTGCTCCCATATCCAGTAAAACCTGAATTCCTGCCAGTCCTTCCCCGGTGCCTGATAGCGGATAATGAGATTGAGCCGGTCAGGCAGGACGATCCTTGCAACAGGAATAACCTCGCTGACAACGCCATCAACCTTTAACCAGTTGAGCGCTTCACTCGAGTATTCCTCCGCTTTTTTTGCTACATCCGGGGTCAGTTTTTTCCGCCGTAGCAGCCACAGCCGGGATCCCAGTTGGGATTCCTCCCCGGAATCCCCCCACCAGCCGCGGCGATCGCTATCCTCATAATCATCGTCAGCGCGCGCCAGCCTGTCGGTAAACAGGCTGTCCAGTATTGCAGTCTGTAAATCGTTCCCCGTGGTGAGTTCACCCAGCCCTTTCTGCCAGTCAGCAAACATCTCATCCACATTCCAGAATGAAGCGATGTCACTCATGTCACCTGATCCTCTGTTTTTTGGCTGCGGATATTGTCATTGCCACTCTGGGCATTTTTAACCACATGATCATGGTCATTATGTGCATCCCGCAGCTCTTTCAGTGTTCGGGTATTGGTTTCACAGTTATCAACAATGTCACCCGTGCACCTCAGGATCGGGGTATTTGCAAGGATCCCCTGGCTGGCATTGATGGTCACGTTAGTGGCGTTATTGACCTCAACATTCTGGCCCTTTGCATCCAGGAAGATCCCCTTCTCCGTCAGGAGAATATTAAGGCCCCACTGGTTATACATGACCGTTTCGCCCGCTTTCAGGCCTGTATGACGGAACCCCTGATGGTTGGACGCAATTACCACCGCGCTGGAACGATCACCGCCAATAAAAGCCAGAACCACGTCAGTCCCTGACGGCAGGCCGGATGAAAAGCCAAATTCTGCCATCCGCGGAGCGCTGGCCACCTCCAGCGGAGTCTGGTACTGGATAGACTGCACCACCCCACCATCTTTCATAGCCGTGATCCGGCCAATCCCCAGCATGCCGGCGATCCTGGTCGCTGCATGTTTAAATAGTTGCTTCATGTATTGAATCCCGCCAGGTTCTGGTAGAAGGCATATGGCTGAACGGAGAATGCTTCAGGCGGCATCAGCGTCATGCGTGCATGGGTGCCGTAGTCATCGCGCATATAGGTGACTTCTGCCAGTAGCAATTCAGTCTTCGGCAACCGTAAGGTGGGAAGATCAACGGGGATCAATGTGTTTGGTTCCCACAGTTTCCCGTCTTTATCCCGCCAGGAATCGATGGTTACCGAGAGCTGTTTTGAACGTCCGTACCGCCGGTTCATTTCCCAGTCGATCGCACTTTGTGCCTGTTGAGTAGCCATCAGGGTACTTTCCACAATCGATATATGTTTTCGGTACCGCATGCGGGCGGCCTCCGGATCTCTCGCCGTTGCCAGAGTCACAGCGTCATAGGCCGTATCAGGCGAATACCCTGCAATTGGAGAAACGCTCATTGATACACCGACATAATCTGAAAACCTGTCAGCCATCGATTTGCGGTAGTATGCCTGCTCGACATTTACCCCTTCGGCTATCCCACTTGCCGCACGACGTGTTCCCACCCGGGTCAGTAACAGGTTTCCATCGGGCTGATCGTAGTAAAGCAGAGCAGACCATCTGGCCACCCGATCGATGACTTCTTGCGGAGACTCACCCCAGTTCAGAGTGAACTGGGGTACCTTCACAAGTTCATCAACATCCGTGGTTACGGTGATGCCGTAGTAGGATGCCAGGCGAGAAGCAATTTCAAGCGCATTACTGGCATTGATGACGTTGTTAGGCCACTCGGCTGAGCAATCCACCAGGTCCTGACATTTGCTCCTGCCCGTGGCGCGGACCTCATGGCGGGAGCGCGATAGTGCGGGTTCCCAGTCATCAACATATCCCGTCAGTGTCAGATCATCTCCGATACGAACTTCACAAGACATTCCCTCTTCAACGAGTTGACGATCTTCGTTGCCAGGGAAGTAATCCATTAGCCCAAGATCGAAATCAGAGGGAAAACGCTCAATACCCCGCGTTACCCGGACAGAATCCCACCCCTCGATGATTTTGCCGTCGACCGTCAAAGAAACAACATCCAGATCGCTGTCTGCATTCATTGCCTCAGTACCTTCATGGTTGTCGGCATAAACGCCGGATGCGGTACGCGCGCTTCCTGTACCAGTTCATCTGCACGGGTGGCATCCTGGTATAATCGGTTTGCCAGCGTCAGCGCCGGAAGCGGCTGAGCGGTAGTAACCTGCAGAAGCTCGCTCAGACCAGAAGCACGCTCACTCATCGTAGAAAGGAATGCCGATCTGACGGCGAGAAGCGCGTTATACATATCATCGTCTGCGCGGTCTCCAGCCAGAACCAGCGCCGTATCAAGTTGCACAGAAACTCGTTGAGTTAACTCTTCTGCCTCGTCTGTACTGGCTGGTCTGGAGTCCGCAGCGGCACTGGTCATGGCACCAGTACATAGCACAACAATCAGCGTGTTCATGGTCGCCGAAATCGCTTTGCTGCTGTCGGACTGCTGGTACTCCGTGCTGATTGAATTAGCCAGTTTTTCCAGCGCTGTGATTCGGTCATTAACGCTGCCGGCGCTGTTAAGAATTGCGTTTACCACGTCGGCGACGCCCTGGACAAACTCATCAGGTGTGTTGGAGCTGCTAAGCTGGCTCGACCTGTCGGTAACATTTTTCCGGTCCATTACCGACTGGGCTGTTACCTTGTCAGCCAGTGCTCTCTCATCATCCACATCAGCAACTGACGATTTGCCAGCAACAGCAGAGGAACTACCGCCCACAGAGCCTTTACTGTAACGTCCGTACCGGGTATTCCCGAACGTGGAGTTCAGGACATTGCTGAGATTCGTGACCTGACTGATGGTGCTGTCAACCATGTTAGTCCAGAACGTGACCGTGCCTCTGATGGTGTTTATAGCCTGTGTGACACCGCGGATTTCACTCTTAACTCTGGCAATCGTGCTCAGCACAGCAGTGCTGACCAGTTTCAGATAGTTGGTTTTCACCGTGGCGCCTGCAACGGTACTGCCCGTGACAGCAAACACTTTAAGCCCTGATTCAATTGCCATCAGGGTAAATTCAAATACTCGCCCGTTCTCCATCGAACCGGAAATACGCAAACCATTCTCAGGGATGGAAACCGTTAATTCGCCCAGTGTCGGATGGACAAGCGTACCGCTACCTTTTTGTTCACAGGCTTCAATCAGTGACTGGCGCTGCGTGATAGCATCGCCGCCGCCGTAAACCTGGCTGTTCTGGATCAAGAAACCGCGAATAACAAATCGCCGTGTTGCCCGCCCGATATCCTCTATCCAGGCTGTATCACGGTAGGGATATTCATGTACCGCCTGGCGTCGGCCGTGGCTCCCTTCCTCAGCAACAATTGCAAATGGCACACCTCTGAATGAGCTGGGCCGTAACTGCCCCTGCCAGTCATCGCTGGTATCTCCCCCCAAAAGAGAAGTTATTGCGTCCTGGATAATTGACGGCATCACGCCTCCGGAAATAAAAAAACCGCCATGTCGGCGGTTTACATATGCACTGAAATGACTTATCTATTTATCGCTGGATCCATTACGGTCAAGAGATTCGGCGATCCTGTAAAGATGCTCAGTCGCCTTGAATGAGTTCATTAGGAACTCATAAAGCACACGTAAAAGCAATGCACTTACCACCGATATCGTAATCGCCGTGAAATTCATTGAGACAACAGAAAAAACGAGGAAAATGCCAATTACCAGGTAAACAAGCGCAAAAACCTTTGGAGTCTAAATGGCTTTTGCTCCAAAAACTTTTTCATTCATAACTTCTTCCTTAACGAAATGACGACAGTGATCAGTAATTCATGGCCGTTGTTATTCTGCCATTATTTTCCGCATTATAGGTTTTTCGCTCACCCTTATCATTAACCATTGTGATTTCGAGCTTAAGTGGTTGTTCTGACATTGCCTCTTTAAGAGACTTAGCCAGATTGTCGCCGAGTACACTTTCATCACTTTTCTTACCCGTATCACTCAGAATGATGGATTCCCGATTTCTGTTCTGCGAGCCTGAGAGAATATCAGTTTCATCACTCGGGTTACTAAGAGTGCTGGAGTCACGATTTCCAGTTTGCGAACCTGAGATAATGTCATACCGCTGCTGGGCCAGCACATCCGGATTTCTCTTCCCTGACCACCGATCATCAGTAATGGCGGTCTGGATGGCGTTTAGCAGTTGTTCCTCAGTATAAGGTTGTGCGCCATTCTCATGTTTAATCATGGCTGCCATTATCGTTTTTAATGTTTCCGGATCGTGCAGATTTACTTGCTCTTTGGCTCCATATCCAGTGGCTTTTGAGACGGAGTCAATATATGCACGAGTATTATTCTCTGATTGCGGAGCATAGGTATGAATAATCCCATCCAGAGTATTATTCCCCCTGTCACCATACAACATCAGCTGTCTCGCCATTGCAGTTCTTCCGTCGGCATCATTCGCAAAGGTAGAAAATCCGCCATTTTTACCCGTTGCGTTTGCTGCAACTCTCAAATTACCGGGATTATTATTTCTGAAGCCAATTGCGTTATTCCTTGTTTCCCCGTAAGGAACATTGCCGCGTGCAACGTTGGATTGTGGCTGGCTGATAGCGGATAAGTCATTCTGCAATTGAATCGCAGAATCGGTCGCGCGGTAATTCGCATCGTACCGCTTTCTTACAGCATCAGTCATGAAACCCGCGTCAACCTGCCCACGTTCACTGCGGGGTAAGCTGTTATAAAGTTCCTTATCGTTCTGAATGCGCCGTAGTTTCTCAGCATCATTGCTGTTGATAAAACCGAGAGCATGAGACAGCCCAGTAAAATCACCATTAGTGAACAGATCGGTAACACCTTCAAGGCCGTCTTTGACTGAACCATCCGAAAGAATGGTCTTAAGTGCCTTGTTTTTTGAACGTTGCCACAGACCATCCCAGGATGCGCTGAGCTCATTCATAGTGCCGTTCACTTCACTCAATTGCTGATTTAGTGCCGGATCCACAGTCAGACCAAATTCATCCGATTTCGCCAGCAGCTTTTTCATGCGCTCACCGTCACGCATTAGCGCCAGCAATTCGGGCGTCAGCCCAAGTGCATCAGCGGCGGACTTCTGCTGTTCAGGTCGCAAGGTTGGAAAAATTTTTGCGATAGACTCCAGTGTTTTAAGGGTATTTACTGAACCATCGCTGTTTTTTTGGATTTGAGCACCAATTTGCGCCATCGCTGCCATAACCCCCTCGTTTTTACCACTGGCAGCCTCATTGAATGCTTTGAAAATACCTTCTATTGATGCATTAGCGCTCTCGCTGTCTGCCCCAAGAATACGCATTGCCCCGGAAAGTCGGGTAAAATCGTCAACGCGCATTCCCGCATTTTTTGCCGAGACATCAAGATTATAGGCCTGACGGGATGCCTCCCGAAATCCATAAGCGACCTGTTTCAGTCCGTAGCCGGCAGCACCGGCTAACCCCAGCGCCCCCATCTTCCCCGTGAGCTCCCCCACCATTTTCAGAGGGGGAACCATGTCGCCAATAAACTGCACGTTATCCCGCGCGCTCTTCGACATATTCTCGAGGCGAGAAATAAAACCGCTCAGTCCGTCGGCTGTTTCCTGACCGCCTAACTTGAGCCCTTCTTTAGTTTTATCTAGCTTCGGCTCCAGGTCACGGACAGCCTCATTAATGCGGTCTATAGCCTCGCTAACCTGGTCGCTGGCCACCAGCTCAAAATCAAAAGAATTACTCATCGTCTTCAGGTTTCCTAAGCTTGTTTATCCGGGATGCCTGCGCCACCCACCATTTCAGCCGGGCGCGGGTCATTCCCCACGCCCTGTCCTCAGACCAGCGGAAATAGAAGGTGACGTCAGCGGCCATTTCCTGCCAGGTTGTCAGGGCTTCCAGGTCAAAAAACTGAGCAGATACTCCTCACACTTACGGAAGTCGAGAAAATCCATCGGCTGCAGTACGCTTTCACGCGTACCGGAAACCAGCGCAATAAGCAGGCGCATCGCCGCGAGCGACGTTGACGCAGCCTGTTTCTCGTAAAACTGCTCAGCCTGGCTTAGCGTGGGTGCTTTCAGCTCCAGCTGCGTATAAGTGGTCTTCTCCGCAGCATCATCCAGCGCTACGGTTAATGGAATGGTTTTAACGCGTTCAATCTCAGCCATCTTAGTTCTCCGTTACGTCGCGGCCTTCCCAGCGAACATCAAATACTGCATCTTCGCTTTCCACTTCCTGGACGTTGACCGTCCAGAGTGAACGGCCAATGATAGTTTTCCCGTTAGCCAGCTCGGCGATCACGTTGACGTTCGTCTGCTGGTTAAAGCCCTGCACATTCGTTCCGCCACTGTCACGCAGTCGGGCAGAAATGTATGGCGCCACAGGTTTTTCCTTATATCCGTGCACACCATCCATCCCTGTCAGGGTGGTACGGTTTACGGTGGCAGCCTGGTATTTAAACGAGCCCTCCACCATTACCGTCACACCGTTAACAGTGACATAGGCGGTTCCCGCCAGGCGGTTAGTAGTATCACCTGCCATCGTTTAAGCTCCTGTTGATTCAGCCCGAGTGCGGAACTGATTGAGCAGCGCGAAAATGCGCAACTGGTTCATGAGGGTTCCCGGCCACAGCACATCGACGCGGTTCGGATTTTTGGCGTTCTGCTCGACGATGATATTTTTTGCGAATGCCTCCGCATCCTGCGCATAACCGTTCCATACCAGAGTCTGGTACTCGGCAATCTGATCGGCCTTGATAATGTTTGGCGTGACGATCGCCGCGCCAGGTGCAAATCGGGTTCCATCCGCAGCAAGCTTCATACGGCCAAACTTGCTGGTCACCGCTGTGCGCAGGTAGCGGGTCACAAACATCAGGCTGAACAGCGTCTCCACTTCCAGATAACTGTCATCTGCATCGCCATAGCTGTTTTTCTGGTAGGTGGTGATCAGGTTTTCAATGCGCACCGTGCCATCGTCATCGACCGTAAATGTCGAAATGCCGCTGTACAGCAGATTGTTACGCTCGGTCAGCTCAAAGCGATCCTGCAGTTCTGGCGCAAGCACCCCCTGAACAGCGAGCGACTGTAGCGGGCGGCCGGGGTCATTACGCAGACTCACCGCAGCTGCGCCGGTGTAAGCTGCAGACCATGCCCAGGAAGGGGACGGCGATTTATTTACGCCCAGCAGGGTCTCATGCTGGTTATTGCGCAGCTCACCTTTGGTACCGAGCTGGGCGTAAGTCCCGGTGGTGGTACCAAAGGAATGGCCATAAAGCTGCTTGTCCCATGCCCAGCGACCGCCAGTGTCTGACAGGAACTCCTTCATCACATTCAACGAGGTTGTATCGTCGTAAGGGTTGATGATGAAATCGAATGTCCGATCCTGCAGGTTTGCCAGCTCGCCGGTAATATCCGGAGCCCCGACTCCGTTAGACATAGCAGTAATCGTCAGTTCCAGGCCTGCAGGTGTGGACTCGCCTCCAGGTAAGCCGAGGAAGTTCAGGCGAATGTCGATCCCATTACCCGTAGCACCAAGATTCTTCGCGGTCAGGGTTACGGTATCCGTAGTCGCACTTGCGGTTACAGGTAGCGTGGTTTTTGCGTTAATCGCCGCGGCCAGAGAGGTGGCGATCGCTGCCACCGTATCTGTTGCTACAACGGTCAACTGAATGCGCTCACCAGCAATATAAAGGGAGATCACTCCGGTTGCCGTCGGTGCGCTGCTCACTTTAATGGTGCCGGTTGCAGCCACCATGGAATCGGAGTCTTCCTCCAGCGGCAGGATCCAGACTTCGGCTGCGGTATCATTTTTCTGATACGCCGCCATCATGGCCTGCAGAATTCCCCCTTTTCCTGTCAGCTCACCGACGGTATCCGAAGAGGAAACTCGCTGCGGAATACCAGGGGGGGTTGAGCCGGTACTGAGCATCCCACCGATAAGCAGGGTGCGCTGCGTGGCAGTGGCGTTATTCGCCATTGAGTTATCAAACTCAACGAAGAAAAGCCCTACCCGCAGGTTATCGGGAACACGAGCGAAAGGTACGGTCATTCATTTTCTCCCGCTTTTTTAGGTAATGATTGTTTCTCTGGCGCGCCCTCATCCTTTTTAGAGAGGATCACGTCCCCATCGCTCAGACGGCGACGCCAGAAAATATTGTCAGGTACTTCAGCACCCTCTTTAGGCAATGGGATGCCCTTGACGGGGCAGCGAACGCTGAGCCCGTTGTTCGGCTTAACAAACATGGATTACTCCTGAAGATTGAGGCTGATACCCGGTTTAACTGTGCCGTCTGGCATATCGACCGCAATATCCATGCCCTCAAGGGGAACCGACTGGACAGGATAAAAATCTTCCGGCCCCTGGTAATGCTCTATGTCGATCTCGAAAAGAAGCTGCCCCATATGGGCCTCTCCTTCTGAATCAACATTGATGGTTGAACGAACTTCCGCGTATTTCTGAATATTCCGCGTCAGTTCGTAGCTGTTGATCACCGCGCGCTCCACCTGCTCGCGAAGGCTTTCAAGCGCCAGCTCTGCCCGCATGGCTCCATCATCCACTGTATCGCCGTCATACTCCTGAACGCGCCCAGTGATCCTGACAGTGGTGAGGGTGGTAAAAGCAGGGGTATTACGCCCCTGTGATTTTTTCTGTTCAAAAGGCGTCTGAACCAACAACACAGGATACATATCTGGTGAAGTTGACCAGTCGCGTGGAGAGAATACGCGGTCGCCCGCGCTGGTTGTCCCGGTTAGTGCAGTGACAACCATTTGCCGTATCGCTGCTGAATTCATCGCGGTTTTACCACATTGAGGACAAGACGAGATCCGCCATGACTGTCGGGTTCGACGTTTGACACAACAAATAACTGATTGATGATGTGACCACCGACCGTCTTTATAAATACCCGGTCAGATACAGCAGGTTGCGATTTACCCAGCTTGCGAAATTCAGCATCGCGCACACCCAACATCGGGCTGGAGGTGTTAATTTCTGAATCGCCATCAAGGTTTTCAGCAACCTGCGCATAACCACGGTCAAAAATCCCGTTAATTGTAAAAGGAGTACCGTTACGTGGACGGTACTCGTGCTCATCGCCAAAGACATCATGCAGCGGACTCAGAAGATGAGAATCCCAGTCCACGCCCATGTCATTACCCTGTCGTAACTGAAACTGATGGCTGAGAAGCAAGAACTCGCTTACGAAGCACATCAACATCAGCAATAACGCCGGACTGCAGAAGACGCTCAGCATCTTTGCCGGTTACAGGGATGCGCATATTTTCGCGGTACATCTCCCCGTCATGACGAATGCAATTCCCTTTCAACACCACATACTCCTGCGATTCAGTGTCTCCGGATTTTTCGTCACCACCATCGTCATCAACAGACAATTCGGCATCATCTGTTTTGCTCAAAGACTGTTTTTCCTGGGTGTTATCGCCAGCATTCAGGTCGTCAACGCTCAGGCCGTCTTTGGCAGATCCTTCTGCATTCAGATCATCAGCCAGCCCGGTATTAGGTTGTTTTGCCATATCAGACCACCGTTGCGCAGAGGGATGCATTTACCCGGCTCGGAATAACCAGCGGGGAGGATTGCATCAGGATAAGACGCTGGGCTGGATCTTCTTTCACCCAGGATTTTGGCGCATAAGCCAGCGGACCGTAGTTGAAAGCCGGGTCCAGGATAACGCCAAAGGCGCGGGTACCCATCAGATCGGCACCACTCATAATGACAGCGCCATCGGGGATCATAGGCTTCTCGACGTTGTCCAGCGGGTCAATAAACCAGTCGTTATATAACCAGAGGTCAAAGTTACCCCAGCGCCCTTTATAAATTGCGCCCTTCATTACCTGTGGGCCGGCGTTAATCTGGTTACCAAACGGGCTCAGCGCCGGGAATGTAATGGCGTTATCCTTGATGGTGGTATCCAGTCGGAATGCACGCCATGACTTATTCGTAAAGACCAGATCCGTGGCGACAGAGCCGGACTCTTTCAGGAAAGTAGTCTGCCAGATTTCAATGTCATCTGATGGCTGGGTATTGGTAGCGCCAGCTGCAACGGTCAGTGGCCATTTATCCGAGCCGCTAAGAGTGATGGTCAGATCCGAAGCACGCCCGAAATCCACCACCTTAGTTTCATAGCCCTCCCCGGCGACGGTTACGGTCCCAGACACCAGCGCACTCGCCGCCATCCATTCCAGACGACGGTTGATCATGTCAATCTGGTCAGTCATTTCAAACTGAAGGTTCAGCATTTCGCGCTCGGCAGCGGTATATTCCCCGCCAATACGCTCACCAATCTGGCGGCGGATAGGTTTGCGCAGGTCCGGAGCGCGCTTATCTTTGATGTATGCCGGTTTGAAGGTATTGGTCTGGTATTTACGGGATTCGACCAGCTTACCTTCCACCAGCGGGGAGACGAACGGCGCCATACGACGCAGGCCGACATCAACATCAATCGCCACTTCTTCAGTCTCGTAAGTCACGACATTCGGGAAGAAGCGATCGAGCAGCCAGTTCTGACTGGTTTTCAGGTTAGGAACAACCTGCACCAGCACGCTGGTATCAAAAATATTTTCCATATTCAGTCTCTTGATAGTGCCAGCCGCAGCTGGCAAAAAATTTAAACGAGCCAGCCCCTGCCGGTTAAAGCATTCGTCAGGAGAGCCGTGGGGGAAATCAGGAGGTGGTTACAGGTGCCTGGTCACTGTCTTTCAGGAAGATAGCCAGCGGTCGGAGCGCTTTTTTCAGGTCAGCGGTCGTCCAGGAGTTATCAAAAATAATTCGGTGCTGGTTGAATTCCCCCATCAGATACAGGCCGCCGTTCTGATCGGAAGACGATGCATCAACATCATCAACCAGAATAGCAACGGGTAACTGACTGCCATCTTCAGCCGTTTTCACACATTGCGTGTATTTCCCGCTGGCAGCCACCAGGCCCAGGACAGTACCACGCTTAAAGGCACCGCCCGTAATGATCCCGGTGTCAGTCACCAGCTGGAGCGTGCCAGCGACAAGCTGATCCGGAACAAACAGCGCGCTCTTCATGCCAGGCGCAAACGCATTCTGACCAAACTGATCCATTATTTCTCTCCTCTTGTGGAGTTGTAGAGGCCGGTCATTTTACTTACCAGCGCAGACTTTCCGGTCTCTTTCTGTCCGCTATCCGGATTAAGCCGGACCTGGTGGCTTTCCTGCATACGCTGATCGAGAGAGCGTTTACGGGATGGCTGAGATGCGGCTGCGGCCGGAGCCGAAGAGGCTAGGACATTAATTGCTGCCGCAGAACTCATCCCGGTATTGAAAGCCAGTGACGCGGCCAGTGAAGGATTCGCAGCTGCATGCTTACTGCCGAAAATACGGGCGCAGCGTTTACGCTCAGCAGCGCGTGCATTTTTTACCGCCTTACTCTCTTTGCGATCGTCGTCGCCGTCGTCTTCAGAATCATCATCTTCTGACGCATCCGGATCATCGCCGTCATCTTCAGCATCATCGTCGCGTTCGTCTTCTTCCGCGTCGTCGTCGCGCTCATCATCATCGGCATCATCTTCGCGCTCGTCCTCTTCCGCGCGACGGGCTTTCGCTTTTTTGGCTTTTTTATCCTCTTCTTCCTCAGAAGCGGAAGGGCCAAGACCAATGAGGTGAGCAAAACTAAACGTCTTTTTCTTTGCCATTTCAGGCTCCTGTTTTTTCAAGTAAGTTTTTGAACGCAGCGTCAGGAGGACACACCTCATCAGCCAGTCCAATTTCAACGCCATCAGCAGCCATAAAACAGGCGGCCTGGGTACTTTTTATAACCTTTGCGCTAATCCCCCGGTTTCTGGCAACAGTGTTCACAAACAATTCGCCCATGGTGTTAATGTCCTGCTGGATGGCGGCCAGAGCTTCATCTGACAACTCTCTCAGCGGCGAACCTTCAGCCTTGCGGGATCCATAGGTGATGATCGTAACTTTAAGACCGTCATCTTTAATCCGCTGCGTCCAGTCAAGGTGCATGGTGATCACACCCACAGAACCCACTCCGCCGGTGCGCGGAACAGAAATCCGGTCCGCTGCACTGGCAATGGCATACGCAGCGGAATAAGCGCTTTCCGTCAGAATGGCATGGATAGGCTTTTTCCCCCGGGAGCCGTAAATGACATCAACCAGATCGAAGCATCCAGCGACCTCGCCGCCGGGTGAGTCGATATCCAGGCAAATGCCCGAAATGTCGGGATCTTCCATCGCAGTAAGAAACGCCTGACGAATGCCGTCATACCCTGTCATTCCACTGTACGGACGCAGACTGCCCAGTTTTTGCACCAGCGTTCCGCATATCGGGATGACGGCGACACCCAGCACATTGTCATAACCCGGATCACTACGGGATTCACGTCCCCGGTTATCGTCATATCCGTACCAGTCATCCTCCATGGCAAGAGAAGATTCGATTTTACTGATACCAAATCGGTCCATTACGGATGCCATGATGACTTCGGCTTTACTCGGGTGCAGCGCCAGCGGGGTGTTAAATAATCGCTGGGCCAGATGGGGTAGATTCACTTTTCCTCCGGATCGGTAATGGTCTGGCTCGCAAACTGGTCAGCCTGTGCCCAGCTCGGAAGCGGTAATCCGCGTTTAAGACATGACTCAATTTCTCTCTGGCGCTGATCAAGCACTTCTTCCCAGTCTTCACCGACGTTTTCACCCACCTCAATCTCGAGGGTGGAAAGTCCGGCATCCAGACCAAGAATGGCGCCTTTTTTCTCTGCAACCGGATCCACCCAGCCGCGCCCTGGCCCCATCCAGCGCGCGCGAGAATACGCGGCTCTGGCGTCAACAAAATCAGGTGCGCCTGCGGGCAGGGGTAAATCCTCATTGTCGTGAACTTCTTCAACAAAGGCGGTGAGAATGGGCTGAGCGAAGCCGGTAGAAAAATCGTCCCGGCGGCGAGTCAGTGTTTTCCATGCCTCCAGCAACGAGGAGCGTGCAGAACTGTAGTTAACGTCAGACCAGTCCTGGGTGACCTGCTGTGGGGACAACCCTGTTCCTGAAGAAAAATTACGGAGAACAGCAGATTCGAAGACTTCAAAATTGCTGTAGGGCCGCGCCGCGTTAACCGTCGTGATTTTCTCACCAGGATAAAGAATGGGCATTCGGGCACCATTCTGAAGTGTCAGACGCCGATCGTTATGGAACTCAACACGCCCGTCCTGATAAGTGCCTAACTCCGACTCGTCATAGGTCTCGCCCAGGGCAGACTGAACCATCGCAGGGTCATAGGGTGACTCAATGTAAGCGGCAAATATGGCATTAAGAATTGCTGCCTCAAGCTCACTCTGGTCATACTTCACCAGCATTTTCAGACGCTGAATAACCGGAGTCAGGATGCCGTTACCACGGTGCTGCGCGCCACGCTCATGATCAAAATCGTGAACCACATGCGGGCGGCCCCAGTCAGTTTCACGCGGGATACGCTGCCACGTCATGGTTTTAGCCCCGCTCCACCAGTCACCGATATGGGCCTCCCTGATGTGGTAAGCAACCGGCGCACCGTCCGCATCAATTTCAACGCCACCACGGACATTTGGCATATCGAAATTCTGCTGAGGATTACTGAGGCGGTCAGGATCGACAATCTGTACCGTGGTGGCGTAACGCCCTCTTCCGGGACCAAGCCTGTCAGTTCTGTACTGGAGAATGGCCAGAGCATCCCCGTCAATAAGCTTGTGACGAAATCCCAGGCGTAACATCTGCGACACGGTGAGTTTTCGTTCAACATCACAATACCGGCCAGGATCGTTACTCCAGGTCCGCCAGTGCCCGTCCAGTGCTTTTCCGTACTCTTCCGCCCAGGACGCATCAAACGCCTTGTTTCCGGTGATCATTCTGAGAACACGGTAATCGGGTTTCATGATGGGGCGGAAGTTGGCACCAACCGCATTATCCAGCAGACGTGTGACCGCACCGTTTGCCCAGCCGTCATTACGGACCAGATCGCGTGCGCGGGACACGATGCGATCCCGGTAAATGTTAATTTCATTGTCCGGGGACCACAGCGCGGGTTGCCAGTTCGCCAGTTGATCGCTGAAAGAGTCAGCTGCGTCATAAGGTACGCGGCTCCCCCCCACCAGCATAGAGGGACGCTGCTGTCGCAACGGCTGCCCATCAGAGCCCAGTATCTGTACTTTATTCATCAGAATCTAAACCTCGCTGGTTTCCGGGGACGAGAGATAATCCCCAGTTGCGCCTGCAGAAGTTGAATCAGGGCCAGCAGATCAGCCAGGGTGCTTTGCTGATAGGACACTGATCGCGTCCCGTCTCCCTGCGTATAGGAAAACGAAACACCGTGGCTCCCGGTTGCTAAATCAATGTACGCCTGCTGAGCTTTCGCAAGCGCATCCCTGAGCTGATCGTCAGTCATTGCGCCGGCAAGCAGGCTGGTGTTCCGGTTGAACATGATTTTCCTTATTTCGGCAGGAGTTGCGATATTCGCTTACGTTTGACCGGCGCTGGTTCTTCAATAACCGCACCCGGCAGCTCGTAATTGATTTTTTCTTCCTGTCCAACTGGCGCTGGCAGGAACTTATCCGGATCGGCTTCGAGGTTGGCGGCCCGGACGTTGAGTTTTAACCCCATATGTTTGAGACCGCACAGCGCGGCATAGCTGTAAACGAGGCAGTCAAGCGCTTCGTTAGCTCGTCCTGGTATTGCTTCCCAGATACTGTACCGCTGCCCGGAAATGACTTTGTAAACCAGTCGCTCCGCCAGCAGCTGATTGAAGTACCCGAGATCGCGATCGTCAGGAAAATGCATATAACCCGCAGCGGCGGCGCCAGGTTTGGGTGGCTCAAGATGCAGGCGACCGCGTATCACGTCTTTCGCTGAGTTAACCCCCAGAATGACAGGGCGGAAACTGGCTTTGCTTTTCGATGATGGTCGTTTGGTCGGCCAGACAGGATTGCGTTTACCTCCCTGTGCAGACTCCCCCTTAATTGCCCAGACACGACGGCCAAGACGCTCTTTGGCGAATTCGTATACCTTCTGCGTATGGTGGCCACCGGAGTCCATGCACGTTGCCATGATATTCAGGCCGCGCCCGTCACCACGTCGCCAGATCTGTTTCAGGTATGCATCCAGTCGCTTCCAGGGTTCTTCCGTCTCAAGGTCACCATAAATAACGTCATGCGCGACCGACCACGATTCTTCATCTCTCCCCCAGCCGGTGATCGTAATTTCGAAGCGATCGTCCTGGGTATCAACTCCAGCTGTTAACAATGCCACCCCGTCCGGAACGACGGCCGGAAATATTTCCCGGCGCGCCAGCAGAACATCAACAGGGAGCTGTTTCCCATGATTAGGTCGGTGCGGAAGCCCCATCTGGGTATTCCACCACGCCTGTTCCTTATCCGGATCGCCCTTCGCATCGATATATTTTTTCGCAATATCCGACGGCTTATCTTTTTGCCAGGGGCTGAAAAGCTTGGATGCCTGGTACCCCGCGTGGTGGTTATCGACTGCCTCCTTTCCACAGGAGGGGCAGATTGCGCGATAGACCGCATGCCGTTCCGACTCTGACCATTGCCAGACCTTTTCAACGCTGCCCTCGTCTGCCGCCCGCCAGGCAAGGTCATAATCCATCAGCGGTGAGTGCCGCTCCCCGCAGCACTCAAATGGGCGCGTCTGATGCCATCGAATAGTTTGCAGAGCTCTGAGGCGCTGTCCTTCGGACCAGCCACTACCACAGCATTCGCAATAGAGCATCGCCGATTTAGTCAGGTGTTTATCTCCCTCTTTCGGCCACTGAACGTGTTTGAAAAAGTCGGGGAACTGGCGGTGGCCACAGTGCGGGCAAACCACAGATGCCCGGCGCTGATCGGAGTCGGCGTAGCTGTCAGCAATGCGGCTCTCATCCTCCACCGTCGGCGAACAGGCGCGTACAGACAGCCAGGTCAGGCCAAATGTCGCTGTACGCTCTTCGGCCAGCGCAATTGGATCGCCTTCGCGGGTTATCGGGTACTTGTCCACTTCATCCGCCAGCAGGACACGAATCGGACGACGCGCAAGGTTATCAGGGCTACCAGCACCCGCCAGCGCCAGAAATCCGCCAGTGAACGCCTTGTAAAGAATGGTTTCTTTCGAGCTTTTCTGTTTCGAATCACCGATGATTTTACGCAGTACCGGCGTCACCCTTACCAGCGGGCTAATACGCTCTTTCGAAAACTGTTCAGCGGCTTCTTCTTTCGGCTGCAGCAGCAGTATCGGACAAGGATCGAGGTGGGCAAAATAGCCAAAAAGGTTTTCCAGCAGTGCTGTCTTCATCAACTGGGTACAGCACATTACAGTGATGATATGAACCCCGGACTCCGTCGCGGCAAGCATCGGTCCGCGGGCAATTTCTACCGTCGATGTTTCCCAGTTTCCCGAAGTGCTCCCAGCCTCTTTTGCCAGCTTACGATAGTCATCTGCCCACTGCGGCACACTGATACGCGGCGGGGGTGTCCAGCCTTTGCGGACGCTTAATTCAAGACGCTCAATCTTCTGCCGGGTTAAACTCTGGCTCTCCGAGGACTGAGATGTGTTTGTGGACATGTTCAATCAGCACCTCTGTCATCCTGTCCGCCGGTACATCCAGATCAGCAGCCATTAGCGGCGCCACCCTGGACGGCCAGTTAAGCCAGGCATCACGCTGTTGGCGAAAGGCGTTGAATAAAACCTCCTCGGCTGCTGTCAGCTCAATAAGCTGGCCGCTGTCTTTTTCATACTGCAGCTTTGCCTGCAGGGCCATGTAATTCTCGCGGATACGTCCCGCTTCCTCTCTCGAAAGATCTGCCCCTTCAGTGAGCATTATCTGGCGGACAGTTTTATTGATTTCATCACCGTCATCATCGTTATCGCTAACGACGGGAGTTTTCTTTTTCTTCGCGTTCGAGGCGCGCGGGTCTTTGCCATCGCGGTTTTTCTTCAATGCCGCATCGCTGGCCTCTACGTCAATCAGGTCTCCGTCCATCACAATGAAGCGCCCGGCTTTAATCCACCGACCAATTGTTTTGCGATCCACACCTGAATGTTGTGCGTACTGACTCTGGTTCATCGTGGTCATGGGACATCACCTGGGACATTTTCTGGGGTGGGACATTCGCCTGGGACATTTTTGCCATGTCCCACCAGAATGTCCCACTGGAATAAACTGGAATAGCCAGAGCTGGCGAGGTGTCCGTAATGATCGCCAGAGGTGGGACATGGGACACAAATCTGAAAGTTGTAGCTAGGAAAACACCGCGGCGCGCAATGCCCGTACCTTACAAAAGTCTCAGGAAGGACCCATTTTTTTATTGGCTTCGACCATTCGCTCCGACTATGATTATTCCTATTCAATACAAGGAGAATGTAATGGGTAACAATATAATCAAAATAACTTTCGTAGCCGCAGTGCTGGCATCACCAATTGCTCATGCCCAGTGGGTAACTAATACTGAAGATGACCTTTTCTCTGGTGGTAAGAAAGCAATGATGCTTGGCGAGGTTTCATCCGACAATGGCGCCATTGTGTTTGACTGCACTAAAGAAAAGCTATCGGCGGCATACGTTGAAATGGATAAAAGCACCGAATCACTATCAGAGGTACCAATGGACCTGATAATGAAGGTCGACGGGAATACCGCAGTGAAGCTCGATGCTACCCTTTCAAGACGTAATGTTCAGAGCCTCCAGATTCAATCGGATGACGCGGACCAACTAAAAACAGTGCTTAAGCAGCTTCAGGGGGCGAAATCCAAAGTGTTAGTTGGTGTGCAAACAAAGGATGGCGGAAACCAGCATTCCATGTCAGCCAATGTTTCTGGATCGACAACTGCAGTAAACAGCTTCATAAAAGCTTGCGAAATTAACTTATAAGTTACTGCTTTTATTTTGCCGTCCTGATGGCTTCTGCTATCGCCTGATTTAAAGCAGACGGTAGCAGTGCGTTCGCCATGGTACGGGCCCTATCCATATACCCCAGCACTGGAGTCACAGGTAGCGCATCACCAAACCGGATCAAAAGCTTTGGAGAACGCTGTTTACGTTTCGGTCTTCGCGTCCCATTAGCGGAGCGCTTGGCCCGTCGCTTCTTAGCTTTCATCGGTTTCTTACGCTGCCAGACAGCGTTAACGCCATCCACCTCACCTACAAATACATTTTCCTTTGCTTTGAGCTGAGAGAGCTTATTACGCGGCAGGTTGCCGTATTTATTAAGCTTTATGTCTTTCGGGTTAAGCAAAGCACTACCATTAAGCTTGTGCTCTCCGCCGAACTCGAAGGGTTCAAGGTAACCAGCAGCAGTATCACGAACAAACACCTTCGCACGAAGGCTGTTTTTCCTGGCGCCAACTGACCCAACCGATTTAACTGTAAAAGGTGTTGGATTATCCAGATTCCGCTCAAATGCTGTTTTTTGGGCCGCTTCTATCTGGCGAACCACTTTAGTCATAGCCTGGGCAGTCGCAAACGGTATTTGCTTCTGCAGCTGTCTTAACTGACTGGAAAGGTCCTTAAGCGTTGCCATATCATTGACCACCTAGTTACAGTAATTAAGATCAGTTTGCTCATAAAGTTGACAATAAAAAACCGCCCGTAGGCGGTTAGTCGAACATTTTATCAAGTTGCTTAGCTAGAGCTCGGTTAAACAGCTCCTTCGAAACTGTCATCAGCGTGCCCATACTGGCATCTTTGAATCCGGTTTTTAATGTTGCCCAAACCTCTTTGTTACGGAGAGCATCCAAGAAGTCATGCCCCATCGCGGTCAATCGCAAGGGCATTACAGCCCAGTGAGTCATTCCGTCTAAAGACTGAATAGCACCAAAGCCGGGCTCTCCATCACTCCTGATAATCAGCCCTCTATCCTCAAGCAAACGCATATGAAACACAAATGTGTCAGTTTCACAATTGAACCCTAAATCATTTAATCGAATAATATCGGTATCAGGTGAATCCGATGCCTCGAAAGCCTCGAGCAAACCTTTAAGGTATTCTTGATCTATTTGCATAACCCCTCCGTATGTAAAAGGTTAATTTAACATCAATTTAAGCACTGCTCTTTGATGTATTCCTGCAAATATCCAACCTGTTTCGTCACTGTGACGATTCGCTCTCTGAGGGTGAAATAATCCCGTTCAGCGGAGTCAGTAAGTCGGGGGCCGGTAACATCGCCCAGGCCGCCGGTGCTGGTCGTTCCGTTCGCGGGACAGTTTGCGTTGAGCTGCAGCCGCTTACGGCCAGCAATGACATCGCTATGCAGACGCTCAATGGTTTCTTTCGCATCAGCCAGTTCTCCGGTGTATTTGGCATCCAGTGCAGCGACATCACGCTGGCGGGTCTGCATGTCTTTAATGGTGGCGGTCGCCAGGAGGAGTTTCTCAGTGGCCTTATCGCGCTGGTCTCTGTAAGTGATGGCGTTGTCGCGGTAGTGGTTCACGAAGAAAGCCAGTGCGCCGATTAACGCCAGCACCAGCAACTGCAGCCAGTAACGCTTAACCAGTGCGCTAATCATGACAGGAACAGAGCTCGCTCTGCCTCCCGCCGACGTGTCAGCCCATTCAGCACCTTCCCACCAGCTTTATTCCAGCGCAGGAACTCATCGGCTGCACCAGCGTAATCTCCGGCGTTGAGTTTTCGCAGGAGAGTCGATGTCGACAATGACCGCGCACCGAGGTTATACGTGAACGACACCAGGGCATCGAATTGCCCCTGAGTCAGGCCAACTTTAACCAGTCGTGACACGTCACTTTCGTAACTGACCATTCCTGTCTTCAGCAGGCGTTCTGCCGTTTCCTGCTTAATTGTCATCCCGGCACGGATTGGTTTCCCGTCGACGGGCTGAGTCCAGCCATAACCGATCGTCCAAACGCCGACGCTGTCCTGATAGGCAGTGAGCTTGCAACCTTCGAACTCTTTGATCAGGGCAATGCCTTTATCACTGGTTTGCATTCTTCATCCCCGTCAAGCGTTCCCAGAAATAGGTCAGAGCCACTGAACCCATCGCCCCGCTAATGCCGGACGTGACAAGGATCATGTGAAAACTCAACCCACTCTCCACGCTTATCAACCCGCCAATCAAACCGGTAAAGCCGGAGACAGCGATCTGTGCCAGCGCGTTTATCCAGCTCCATGTCGCTTTATTCTGCTTTACGTCGATCAGGTAGCGAACTAAACCGCCCCAGCATGCAATGCCGAGCAGGACTAACCAGGACAGGCCTACAATTTTGTGGTCGTCATTCATACGCTTTGCCATATCACCTCCGAAAGAACGGGGTGCTGTTTGTGTAGAGTGGAAGGATGCCAGGAAACAACGACCGGACATCGCAAATAAAAAAGCCAGCGACAGGCTGGCAATGTGAGGGTAAGGCAATGTCGGCTCTCTGGCCGAAGGATCCCAGGTAGTGGGTTCTGTGTGCTGCGTACCGCAAATAAAAAAGCCCCGCACGATGGCGAGGCTCTTAATTCTTTGTCGACCTACGAAGCTATGGCGACGATATCAGATTTACATGAAATATATGCGTTTCAATCCAGTTTTGCAAGACTTGAGTCTAAATTTGTCGCCTTTTGTTGTGAACGTGATCGCGTAACCTGCAATAAAGCCCCGCTATCCAGTCGCAGGAAGATGCTGCGCATCTCAACCCAGCGGTCAGTAAAGGTCTCTGACCAGTTTTTTGGCGTTACGCCAACCAGCGACGCCAGCGCCTGATATTCGTACGTCTCACGCCCTGCCAGCTCTGCTTTCACGTCCTGAGCCGCGAGCCAGACAAGCTTCTTCAGGCGCTCCATCGTTTTGCCGGCCACCTTCTTCGCGCCGAGCTGCTCCCGGAACTCTGCCCACGCCCATTGAGTGATTTCCACCTGATAGCACCAGCGCACGTTCTCGCTATAGTTCCATAGCAGCCACGCTTTCTGGTGTTCTTCGAGTGACAACAGCGCGCGGCGCCAGGACGCTGTCACAAATTCAATCGGCTGCACCAGCGGGATATGAGAACCTTTTGCGTGCGACTGTTTACCGGGGATCGGCGGATTATCCAGCGTAATCATTTTCCCGGTCACTTCATCCAGCACTCGAGGCTTTTTACGTTTAAACGTTCCCGTATCAAATTGGGCGTTCTCAAGCCAGGCCATTAACTGCCCTTTCGTCGCACCACTTAAATCGGCGGTGGCCACCATCAGTTGCTGGCGCACGTATTCGAGAAATTGAGTATTCATACAGCACCGCCTATGGTTTTGATGTAGTTCTTCAGTATTCGGTAGTCCGTCAGCACAGAGCCGGGAAAGTGATATAAGCGCAATCGTTGCCAACGAACGCGGAGGTGATCGGCAAAATAGGATTCAAATGTCATGCTGCCTCCTGCTTTTTCAGCGCGCGCAGGTCAGCCAGCGCGGTCAGTCTGATTTCCTTCAGTTCTTCAATAGTCCAACGATGCGGAGCATTATTGTTCTCGAGCGCTAGTACCAGCTCTTCGCCATAACGTTCCACCAGCGCGGCTCGGTATGCTTCGATATTCCCGGATTTGTAGACGTTGCAGACATCACACTGAAGATGGATGTTGAAGCGAGTGAAGCGCAGATGCCCAGCAGCTGCCGTAGTCCGATAATGGCCAGCATGCCAGGCGAACGCCGTTTTAGTTCCGCAGGAAATACAGCCCCGCCCCTCCGCCAACTCCGTCTCGCGGCAAATGTCATTTACGGCACGCTGCGTCAGGTCAATCCAGTGCTTCAGCGGCTTAACTGCAGCTTTACGCTGGCGCCAGGCTGCACGTTCTTTCTTCTCAGTGGCGCGCTGCTTGGCAGACTCTTTGCGTTGTGCAGCCTCCCGGGCTTTTCTGGTCTGCTCTTTCCCGACGGCGCTGGCGCACTCATAACCGCAGACGGTCTGCGTGTCGCGTACTGGATTGAACCACTGGCGGCATTCCTTGTTGGCGCACTTCCGGCGCGGTAACTTAGCCATAATCACCCCCAGACCTTTTGTCGAAAGGTTCTTGGTGTACGCGCCGGATGCTCGCATTCAGGCAATTTTGCGCTGATAGTCCAGGTGATGTTGTCGCGATTCAGGCTACGTTCTACCGTGGCGCCACGACGACGGTAACTGGCCACCAGCTCGTCGGCCTGATCGGTTGTGCATTCGTGATGGTGGAACCAGGAATATTTCATCGCCATCACCCCGCAAAGCTCATGAGCTGCGATGCGGCGTTTTCCGCTTCACGCTGGTCCTTGAATGCCCGGGACAATACCCAGCGCCACAGAACATCGAGCGCGGCTTTGTACAGCTGCTGGAACTCGGTTTCGTCCATGTTGGCAAAGGCAATGCTGCGGGGGTGTTTGCGAAGGGTGCCGTCGGGAAGCTGTATGGCGTCGTAGTGGCCAGACTCGATGATCACCCATGCACGATATGCGTCATAGGATTTGCAGATGCTGATACTACCGGCGCGCTTATCGGCGATACGGTCCAGATACTGCTCGGCAGCATCCAGCAGTGCGCCTTCGTTTCCACCAAATGCCGCGAGGAATTTAGCGTACCCGGTCACCAATTTACGTTCATTGGAAGAAATCGCCCCACCGGTGGGTTCCCAGTATTCAAACCCGAGATTCAGGAGCGCAAAGAAACGGCGATGGAATGCTGGATTCCTCACCTGACGAAATTCGGCTACCAATACGGCACCAAGTTTGATTTTTGATTGCAGAATATCGCTGGTCTCCGGCGTAGCGGGGATCAGAATTCCTGAGGACTGCTTAATGAGTTGTAGTTCGTGCGCCATGGTTTCTCTCCGTGGCGCAGTAGGTTACGGTTGTTCAGACCGTTGATTTCATATTATCAGAAGGTGGTGTTACCCGGTAGCCGAGACGGCGGATAAATTGCATAAAACCATTAGGAGTAAAGACCTCTTCATCATCCAGCAAAGGCCGCATAGAAACCATGCCATTGACGCGATAAATTAGATGCCTGCCCGATGAAGGAAAGCTAAACACCACGCAGCCGTCAGACCTTCTTACAATGTCATACCAGTTGTCTTCTGACGTTTGCAAAGCTGAATCACTCACATTTATGTTCTCCCTTCGAGCGACTAACAGACGCGATTAAAGATTGTCGGCAGCAGCATCAGAGGGTTACGCAAATTGCGGTATTCTGAAAAATGCGCGCCAGCCTTAAGCGCAATTCTAATAAAACCAGTCGTCAGCGCTTTCCCAGGTATCCTGGAGGATTGATTCAATTTTCTTTTTATCGTCCTTGTCACCACCAAAAACACTTAACCCATCGGACCCGGCACGGCGGATTGTGAGCCTGCAATTGTCATAGTGATCATTCAGGCGCTTAAGCAGTTCTTTCTCCAGTGCTGGTACTGCGCCTTTAGGAAGTTCTTTCATGCGATCAATGGTTAATTCAACTTTCATAATAGCCTCCATTGCATGTGCTGTGTTTTTATACAGTATACCTATGCACGGAAATGATCAACGTTTTAAGAGCACAAATTGTTAATTTTCTGTCAGTATTAAAAAAAGAAAACCCGCCGTAGCGGGTTGAATTAGCAATGTTTTATTACGCCGCTATTTGTTTCTGCTGACAAAGCTCCGGCAAATTAGCACGCACCAGCGCCTCAGCGAGCGCTGGAGGCACAGCGTTACCACAGCGCGCTACCAGAAAGAAAAAACCCGCATATAGCGGGTTTATTACAAGCTTTGAGTCAAACCAGTTGAAGTAGATTTCTTGGATTTGACAGTGGGCGGTTTACCGAGAATAACTCCCTAACCAACTCCTGGCTTAAACCAGTTTTCATGAGAATGCTCATCCATGTTGCATCATCCAGCATTTCAATCGCCTCAGCTAACATACTCGGTTCTTCCGGGCGAATAAATTCATCTCCTGGTTCAACTTTCGTATATCCTTTAGAGTTCAAATGCATATAACCTGTTCTTGCCTGCTCCTGCGTCAGCAGGCCTAGAGTTGTTGCTCGGTAAATGCACATTTTAAGACTAATCTTCCACCGAAGCTTAAACTCAACTAGGGCGTTCCAATCGAACTGTCTTCCTCGTATACGGGGAAACTCTTTAATAAAGGACAATCGAGGAACTAGCAACGCGCTTGAAAAACGATCCGCTTGCGATTCAGTCACTTTATCTCCTGTGGTTATACCTTCGTGCATAACCAAGTGCCCCAATTCGTGACCTAAATCTGATCGGAATCTGCATATACTCTTTTTGACGTTATTTCGGATGATTACTGGCCTGTTGTTATGAACAGTAAAAGCATCTACGCGGTCATCCACTCCTGTCACATGAGCAACAATAACCCCCAAACTCTCAGCCAGTTTGACCATTGAGGATATAGGTCCCAGCCCTAAGTTCCATGCTCTTCTGCAGTCTTCCGCTACACGTTCAATATCATTTGGAGTCAGCAATTCAGCACCGGGGTGCTCAGGTATGAAAACATCAGGAAACTCGATTTCTCCCTCAACGGCAGAGATTATAATGTTAAGAATCTCCGCCCTTGCCAGAACACTATTGGTTAATGTTTGGGTTCTCGATTTTTTACTCCGAAAATGGCAAACATCGCTTTCTAAAGCATATTTTCGTTCAGTAAATAGGAAATCAGATTTAATCATCAGCGCAGATGAGATTAATTCTAACAACTGTTCTGATGGTTTAAACCCTTTTTCCAATTTGCTAACGAATTGTTTTGTTTTACCAATTTTCTCCGCTAACTCTTCGCAGGAGAGCCCAACAGCCATTCTGGCTAATTTGAGCTTATCCCCACGATACTCAGCAAAGTCATTCACTTGATGTTCCATTACTGCTCACATCCAAATCTTGATCTTTTTTACGGCGGCGAAGAGAGGCTTTGCCAATCTCAGCTTCATCCGGAAGAGTGTTGGTATCAAGAGACATAAGCGGCGCTGAAGCAGTAGATTGGTGTGAAACCATACTGATCTGGGCACCATATGCGTTAAACCCAACTAAAGCCACTTCCCAGCGAGGCAATGTTGATTCCAGCTCGCCATCTTCTTCATCGGATAAAAATGGTTCGGCGATGATCCGCCATGTAATATCTTGCTCGGCTTCAGTTTCACCGAACAATGAAAGTTGCTCATGCTCCACCCTATTTCGAAGAAGGCGATGCTTCTTCTTCGGGTTATTAATGCAATCTTTGGAGAACTGCAGCGGCACTTTATTTAACGCAACCACATAATCCAGTCCCTTCGAAACCATTTCCAGACCCGGCAGTGTCCCTTCACTTTGAATCAAATGATTTCTGACCCAATCATAAGCCCTTACACCTTCGGACCAGTTACTGTCCAGTGTGTGTTTGTGGTAGTACAATTGCTCGAGTACATTAGCAATTTCCGCTAACAACTGACGAACATTGCTTTCAGCAAGGTAAGGCTGAAATTCCCAACAAGGTGCTAACTGGTTGTCGCTCATTTCAAGTTTCGCTTTTTTTGGAATTCGTAAACCATATATTTTCGCATTTTCTCGATTTTGTCAACCAAGCAACCAAAATCATTTACCGAAAATGATGATTAGAAAGATCCCGCTCATGTCGCATGAGTTGATTGCTAAGCAACCAAATACAAGCCTGACTGAGCTAGGCAACCATAGACTTGGTAATGCTACCTTTCAGACATAAAAAACCTCTAACTTAGAGGCTTTTATTCGTTTGCTATTGGAGTTAAACACTTAGCCGTTGATGTCGCCGTGTTCAATCATACCAAACCATTCAAATTGCCCAATCGAACGTAGCGCGCACTGTCTAATTTTTTCTGCCTCCTCCGAATACTCATTAAACCCGGGAATAAATTCAAAATTACAGCAGCAAGAGCCTGAATCATAGAAGACACTTTCAATACATTTTACAAGCCCAACTGAAGCTACATAGTAAGAAAAACGTAGCATTTGAGACAGTTCCATCGCAACTCCATGCCTACTGGTAAGCGGGATCCCGAAAGCCTCAATTCCATATTCATTCATTTGGCCTTTTTCAGGCATTATGTAAGACATAAGGACTCCTTATTATGTTCATAATGAATTAGGGTTCAATTATCCATAAGAGTCTACTTGATGTGCAGACGCGGCTCACCATCTTTCGGCTCAGGCCATTCGCGCTGTTTGTTAACCGCCAACTTTTCTACCATCGCCAGGGTAATCTGCTCATCACTGATACCGGCACGACGTTGCGCATCCCATAACAGGAATTGCATGTCAGCCCATTCGGTAAGGTCACTTGGTTCAGCTGCCGCCTCGAGCGCTTCTTTGGAAAGGTGCTTCAGCGGACCAACTGGACCGACATCGCCGAAAGTAGCCTGTGACCATGTAGCATGCTCACGGCGTACTTGCTCACGGGCCATCGACTCCAGAACTCCATCAATCACCTTCACAGCATCAGCCATTGCGTAGCCGAGATTACCGCCGTCGCTTTGTGCTGCTGCGTTGCTGAGTATTTCGCGTATCTGGTGCAGGCGATCGAGTGATACATGACCGTGCGCCGGGTGGTTAGTTGTCATGGGTTAGTCCGTCCAGTAAGTAAGTTCTTCCGCCAGGCGGTCATCTGCTTCGGCTTGGTTAGGGATATCAGCATCGGTTTCTATGCTGGCTCCGGCAAAATCACGAGCACAAGCTTTGCGGTGTTTACGATTGCCCATGTCCCATTCTGGATTTTTAAGCTCTTTGTTCCAGGCCCGTAGCATGAGTTTCATTGGTGACTTTGACATCTCATTCCCCCTTCACGCCAATGCCAGCGGCGCGGTCAATGCGTTCAATTTCTGCCAGAATAAGAGCGCCTGCTTTTACCAAGTCGCAGCGTGCTCCTGATTGCTTCCACCAATCAGGCGACCACGGCCAATGTGCTGGAGTGGAGAAACCTTGGTTGTGCGCATGAATTGCGTAACAAGCCGCTGCATCTGCTAATTCGCTATTTTGATATGCGTTGTCATGTTCAGGAGTCCATCCTTCAACCGACTGTTGCCGCTGACGTTCGGCTACCACATCCAGAATTGCTGGATTGAATGAACGCGCCTCCAGTTCTGCTATGCGCTTCTCTGCGGCTTCCAGCTCATCCAGCAGCGCCAGCACGGTGGCGGGGTTGGCTGCGGCGATAAATGCAGCATCACGCGCTTCGTTTTCACTGAATACCATGGCTATTTGCTCATGGTTCACGCCGTCAGTGGAGTAAATCTCATCGTCGAACTCAACAGCCCACCGGCCTTTCGTCGCCTTCTCCGCTGCTTCCCGTAATCCACGTTTGTCGATGTTGCTCATTGGGCGGCCTCCTCCATGGCTGGGTCTGCTGGTAAAGTCATGTGCGGCACTTCAATCAGTTCTGCCCGAGCATCAGCCGTGTTAAGCGCCATTAATGCGACGATCCGCTTCTGCTCAGCATCCATTCGTAACGCTACTGTCTTGCCGTTCATATTGAAGAACACCGCAACGTTTTTGATATCTTCGATTTTCATACCCCTACCCTCCCCCAAACCATCAATACCCTTCTCATCGCCGCGCTGTTGCGGCACTCCTGGCAGATCACGTTTGTGTCCGTCCGCTGAATTAACTTCGACTTACCCTGCTTCATGCCAGGTATCGTGTCACGGGCGAAGCGCATTCCGTAGCTGGTCAGGCTGTAAAGGCGCTGGCCGTATTTTCCTTCGCAGCGGATCAGGCCGTCTGCCAGCAGCGTGCTCACCGTTCCGGATATCTTTTTGGTGTCCATGCCGATAAGCCCTGCCAGTTTGGCGTTGTTCAACCCTGGGTTGTTGCGCAGGGCTGCCAGCACCTGCTCACGGATTGTTATGTTCATGTCACACCATCCCGTTCGACTTGTTGCGGTTGTACTTGGCCAGCAGCAGCTGGATCGGCGTCGGCCCTTGCTCGGCAGCTGGTGCGGCAATAGCCCGGCGTACCGGCGGCACTGGCTTACCCTCGGTGACGCGCCTTTCCCACATGTCCAGCAGATCGCCTGCCTCGCGTGCCAGTTCACCATGCGTTAACTGGCGCTCGGTGCTGCGGTGGCGCAATTCTACGCAAATGTGGTACATGACCGGCTGCGACCATGGAAATTGCTCGCTGGAGATGAATTCGAACGAGCGGTTACGCCAGTCCCAGTATTCGGCGATCACCTGGTCAACGTTGACGCCCAGCGCGCCGCCGCTCTGCTTGCACCAGGCGACAAACTGGCCCGGCGACGGCAGGAATGGGCGCTCCTGGCGGCGGGCAATGCGCATGCCGGCATCGACCTGAGCCATGGTGTGGATCCCGTTCTCCTGAAACGCCAGCAGCCACTGACGGCGGAATTCGTTCAGGTCTTCCTGGGTGCGGAAGTTCGCCATGCTGGCCGGGAACGCGGCGCGCAGCTCGTTGAACAGCTTGTTGAATACCTGCGCCACCTGCTCGACCGGCGCGCACTCCTGGTACTGCTCTGGCAGGTTATGGGCCATGCGGCTCATCTGCTCGCGGTCGTGGTTACGCATCTGCTCTGCAAGAGATTTCATCGGATCACCCCATAGGCCCAGTCAGTGTTGTTGAAGTCCAGATCTGGCTTGACAGCGCGCTGCTCACCTCCGGCGTTACGCTGCATTGTCAGCTTGTCCCACTGCTTACGCAGGCTTTCGGGACTCAGGATGTTGGTCTGCCAGAAGTGGTGTTTGCTAGCCCAGTCATACAGCGCGCAGATGTCCTGGTGCGACCGGTTGTCTATCTGGCGCATCAGGCGAACAGTGTTAGACCAGGAGGTCATGTCCGGGGCTTTGCAGGTTGGGTTAATCAGCTTCACCCTGGAGGAAATCCACTTAGCTGTCTCGAGGTCTTCAGCAGAGCCCCACTTCGCACCGGATGGTGTGTAGACCGCAGCTTCAGGATGAGTTGATAAAAATTTCTTCAGACGTGCGTCAGAGGATTCGTCAGAATTCTCGGACGAAGATCTTTTAATACTGTTCTTGTTCTTGTATTGGGTGTCTACCGTTTTCGGGAAGGTTATTCCTGATTTCGGGAAGGATTTTCCCGTTTTCGGGAATTTTCTTCCCGTTTCCGGTTTGTCTAAAATCCATGCTGAAAGGTCAGTGTTTACACCGACGATTTTCATCATGCCCTGCTTCTGTGAAAAGATGATTTTGCGTTCTGCGAGAGACTTAAGCGCGTCCGATACATGCGTATCGCTCAGGCCCGTAAGCTCGGCAATAACCGTATTTGTCACGCGGTCCTGTTTCTTGTTCCAGCCGTAGGTAAGCCAGATCACCGCCTCAAAACATTGCCATTCCCGGCCTGACAGTCTCAGGCGAGGCTTAAGCTGTTGGATCTCGTTAGCGACCTTGGTATACCCGTTCGACAGGTCGGCCATACGACCTCCCGGTTGTTCGGTTTTATTTGGGAAATTGATTATTTCAGCGGTATTTGACATACTGTTCTCCGCAATTACGCACAGTTTTTGCACCTGAAAGCCGTTGGTGTTCGAGCACCGCGGCTTTCGCCATTTCTGAGCCCGTCATAGCGCACCACCCAGCATCGTTGTAACCATCGCCATAATGGGCGCCACAGAATCAGGTCCGTCCAGGTAGAGCTTGGCTACGATGCTCTCGCTGATTTCCTTCATCCGTTCGTGTCTGGGGGCTTTGAGGACGACAGCCTGTATCGCCTCAGCGTCTTCTTTCACCGACCTGGCGACACGAACCGCAAAGCAGTCGTGCTTAATCACGCGATCCCGGTACGCCAGCGGCAGAACCGAAATTATTACCGGCGCCAGCTGCTCGACGTTCGCCCGGTAGGCCGGTGATTTCTCGTGGTTGTCCAGCCAGCGAAACAGCTTCACGTTCCACACATCGGCGCTGCCGGTCATGTCAATGCTGTCAAGCTCGGCCTGTTCGGCAGCCTCTTTAATCGCCAGAGCGACCGCCACGCGGCCCTCTGCCGCCGCCCAGGCGCGGACGGCAGAACAGATAGCCCGGTGATCGACCGGCTGGCCTTCAGCCTCACTGTGTTGATACTGGAATTTCAGGTGCTCTGATGGCGCTCTGTTATTCTGTTGAAAAGAAAGTGTTTGCATTGTCAGTGCTCCTACTTTGGTAATCCGTCAGTGGGATTTGGATAGAGATCAGGGCGCAGCTCGTGGGGGGTTACGCCTGTCATTTTGAAAATCGGGAAGATATAGCTTGGCGGGACGATCCCTTGGTCACGATTCTTCCAATGACTTACAGACATACTCGTCACACCAAGCGCGATGCTGAGCTTTCTGGCAGAGCCAGCGGCTTTAATTGCTTTATCGAGTGCGGACATGTGCTTCTCCTGCTTATTGATAGCAGAAGTAAACCACAGATTTATACTTCATGCAAACTTTGGATTTATTGCGTGCATAAACCAAATATTTACAATGACCATATGAGAAAAGAAGAACCCAACCTCGTTCTGGTGGAGCGCCTTACTGAGATCACTGATCGCGGCGTTACCAAAGCAGACATGGCAAGAATAGCTGGAGTCACCCCTCAGGCCGTAAACGGCTGGTTCAAAAAAGGCGTGATTAGTAAGAAATCGGCACTGGCCATAGCCGACGCTGTTGGTATTTCTGTCGCCTGGCTACTCGGTGAGGATGTTGGAGAGAAGGATGGTCTTAAGCCTGATGAACAACGTATTCTGGAGCTCTACAGACAGTTACCGGAAGAAGAACAGCAGAATATGATAAGGATCTTCTCCCTGCGTCTGAAGGAACTCGATGAACTATATGCCAAGTACATGAATCGCAGAATCAGGGGCGATGCTGATTAGCTAAGTGATACTCTTGTACATGAGAAAAAATACACACGAATCAGATAACCCACAGGTCAGACGACTCAATGAGATCACGAATAGTAAACATCTCTCAAAAGCAGATCTGGCCAGAATTTGTGGCGTAACATCCCAGTCGGTTAACAACTGGTTTGTAAGGGGAACTATTGGGAAAAACTCCGCACTTAAGCTAGCTGATGCGCTTGGTGTGAATTTAGCCTGGGTTTTGGGGCAGGATATAGGGCCCAATGATGGATTAAAAAGTAATGAGCAAGAGCTTTTACGCCTTTTCCGTCAACTCCCCGAAGAGGATCAGGGTGGAGTTCTTAAGGCGGTATCACTGCGCCTGAAGGAACTCGACGATCTGTACGCCAAATATATGGGGCGGCGGATTAAGGGCGATGCCGAGTAACGAGCCGCTGGTGCCCAGGAAGCATGGGTAGACAGGGATAAAATCATGAGAATTGGTATAGTGTTTCCGATCTTGGTGTTCATCGTAGCTATGGGGTTTATGGCATGGTTTATCATCGATGGATACGCAACACCCAGCGGCTAATTCGCAGTTCCACCGGTTGATAGCTTATAACAAATTATAGTAGTTGAAGGTGAAACAGATCGGGTATCTTCTGATATAACAATGAAACATTTTGTCTATAGATAGCATAGCTTGCAACTAGATTTCAGTTGCACTACCTTTAACAGAGGATGTATCCTTCGTGGGAAGAAAGGAAAAGCTAAAGTCAAAGTTAGACGGCTTACCCAAAAATTTTACTTGGGATGAGTTCGTTACTCTCATGAACCAGTATGGCTTCAAGCTTTTGAATGCTAAACGAGGTTCTGGCCGTAAATTTTACAACCAACGTGTTGATAGATTGGTCATTTTTCATGAGCCCCATCCTGAAAACACCCTCAAAAGGTACGTCTTGGAAGAAGTTAAACAGCTGTTAGATGAGATTGATGATCATGAATAACTTGATGAAATACAAAGGTTACTATGGTAGCTCCAGCATTTCATTTGAAGATGGGGTGATGCATGGAAAACTCGAATGTATAAATGATCTCGTCACTTATGAGGGTGCAACGGTTGCAGAACTCCGTGCAGCCTTTGAGGAGGCCGTGGACGATTACCTCTCCACTTGTGAAGAGATAGGAAAATCTCCAGATAAGACAATGAGTGGTTCGTTTAACATCCGGATAGGTGAATCCCTGCATAAAAAAGCATATTTAGCTGCTAAAGCTAAGAATATGACTTTAAACGATTATGTAAAACAGGCTGTCAGTGAGTCAGTTAATGGGAAAAAAGAGGTTCACTACCACTTTGAAAAACCGAGGGATGTTAGAGAAGTTACTTTCTTCTCATCCCGTAGACGTACAGAAGAGACCTATTGGGAAGTTTCAGTAGACAACGGAGTGCCACATTGATGCTTGATAAAATTCGCTTTAAGGGATTTGATCTCGAGGGTTCTTCCCTTTTTATCGACGACAGTGATAATTCTGAAGGCGGAAAATATAGCTTAAAATTTTCTGAGCATCACGTTGTTCCTCAAAAAGATGAAGATGGAAATTGGCTCTTTATTGAAGTTAAGCCATCGATAACTGGTTTCCCTCGCGATAAAAAAGATTTTGATGATGGTGAGGATGTATTGTTCAAGGCAGAGGCTACCTTGACACTAACATTTGAGTGTGACCTCGATGAAGAAGTAACTGAGGATTTTTATAATGAAAATGCTTGGTTTTTTGAAAATTATGTATATGTATGTACAAAAACAGTTTTTGAAAATATGTTCAAAAACACAGTGTTAGATACTATAACGTTACCTTGGTCCCCAACATCATCTAGAAAATAATCTCCAACCCGGCCACAGCGCCGGGTTTTTTACACCCTCACCCACCATCTCAGCCGCCAACACCCAGCCACGAAGTCCCCGATCTCGACCTTAGCGTCGGGATTTTTTTTGCCTGCGATTCTGCAGACGTGTCACAAAACCCAGCCACATAAACCTCAGATTTACAATTAACACTAACCTTAAGTTGACATATATATAAACCAGTGATTTAATCTAACTCACCAAGACGCACCACGAACCACCCAGGCATTGAGCCCACGAAGTAGCCGTCCGGGGCATACGAAAACCGGAATGAGGTGGTGATATTAACGCGCAGTAGGTTTGAAACGTTCCGCCAGCCTGGCGACAAGGGCAAAGCACAGAGTGAGCTTCGCGGTGGTGAATTGCAGAGTTAAAGCGCTCAACCGTGAAGATCAGCGCCGCAGCAACACCAGCGAAGTTCACTCAGAAAAACTGGAGTACATCATGGTTCATCAGCACTACGGTACACAGACAGTAAACCGCGGCGCAGTTCAGCCGGGGATGCTTGTAAAACACAAAGACTCAACCTGGACCGCATCTGCTAACGCACGCGGTCGCCTGTATCTTCACCGTGGCATCGAACGTACCTACACCAAAGATTTGCTGGTTGAGGTTTATCTAAACGGTTTAGGACATGGCCTTAGCCATTAACGGAGTGAGTTATGCAGGAGAAAAAATGCGCGTACTGCCGCAAGCCGATCAAGCAAGGGAAGGAAGTTAAAAACGAACTGCTCTTTATCCACGGCACGCAGTTGAAACGCGAGCAACGTGATTACTGTTCAGTACGTTGCGTTTCGTTCGACCAGATGGCCCACGAAGCATAACGAAAACCCCGCGCAAGGCGGGATTCACGTCCGGTGCCACCGACCAAAGTTACACCGGAATTTATACCAAACCAAAAAACATCCAATGGGCGCTATCTCTGGCCCGGGGATTCTAACACTCAAAAAAGAGGATCTCACATGGAATTTTTCCATCTGATAAAAGCCAGTCAGAAGTCTGGCAAGAAAGATGCAGTGATTTGGTTCACTGCGAAAAGTGTAGCGCGCGCCAATCTCCAACTCGATGTGGCACTGGAAGAAGCCGGAATTGAAGAAACTGGCCGCGGTAAAGATTATGCCAAACCAATCCGCACCGATTTCCCGGTATATGACGACCTGCCGGAAGAAGGTGAAGTTGATTTCACCTGGTGTGATCGTTACGAACTGCAGGACGACGGGCGCACCTGGCTGCCAAAGGCCGCTGGCGACGTTGTCACCACTATCCCTGCCGATGTAAAAAATACAGATGAAGTAGCGACTTCTGACGAGAATGTATCGTTAGAAAACCGCACTCCAGCAGTCCGTTTTGCCTTCCATCTGATGAGCGATAAGTACCAGACTCACGTCACTAAAGAGCAGCAGCTGACTGCCAGCGAAATGTCACTGGACGAAAGCAATACCTATCTCCAGAACTTGCTGCAGGTTAAAAATGATGTTCCTGAAGTTGGCGAACTCAGTCTTAATGCTGAGTGGAAAATGATTCAGGCGATTAAAGACATCTTCGAACAGGGTGAAGAGCATGGACCTGAAGTGATCGCTGCTTTCATGTCTGACTGGGTGAACGCAGAAGCAGGTGATCGCAATCAACTGGTTGAAGACTGGCGCAGTGGAAGGTTTCCTCTGCTCAAAACTGAAACCACCAGCGTTGGTGATGAAGTCGGTACCGAAGAACAATCTCAGCAGCCAGATCAGCCGAACCTGATCGTCGTAGCCACCCTGCCATTCCGTCAGCGCGTACTGGCTCAGTTCATCGGTGATGGTGAATATCTCTATCACATCGACGCTGGGCAGAAAAACGAGATTGTCCGCCTTGAGATGGACACTGATGATACGTACATCCAGAACCTGCTGCTGGCTGCTGAGAATGTGGAAGCATTCAAAAAAGCCATTGAGCACGATATTCATAAAGTCGTGAATGCTGTTAAGAAAGTCTTCCCTGTCGACGGTAAAAAACCGGAGCTGGCAACAGTTATCCAGTTCCTGACTGTGTGGTTCAACACTGATTACATCGACCGTGGCCTGCTGGTCAAGGAATGGCAGAAAGGTAACCGCGTTGCGCAGATTCAACGTACTGACGTCAAAACCAATGCTGGCGGTGGAAATAAGACCGATCGTAATACCGACTATGTCCACACACTGGACACTTTGGATGTTGAAATTGCGCTGGCCACCTTGCCAATGGATTTCAATATCTACGACATACCTGGTGGGGTCTACCGTCGCGCTAAAGAGATTGTCAGCAAGAAAGAAAGTCCATTCAGCGAATGGTCTGAGGCGCTGCGCAAAACCGCTGGCATCCTGGACTATTCACGCGCCGCCATCTTTGCACTCATCCGCGGCACATCATCAGAATTGGTTAACTTTCCTGGGCGGTTGCGGGCATATATCAATGCCAATCTAACCGAAAATGACCACTCAAACCCCTCAGAAGAAACGCTGGCTGATGCTGGTCATGCGTCGGACGTCAGCTGGGAAAATGAGGTTAATGAGCAGGTCGCTGCAGAGCAGAAAACAGCTGCTAAACAGCCACAAATCGCCAACATGGGCAACGGCGTATTCTCCATTGATGGCCTGATGGGCGATCAACAAACACAAACAGATAACCGTTCACCACTTAATGAGGAAACCACCAGCAATGTGCAGATGGAAGAAACTGTCAGTGATGAAGAACAGGCTGGTGATGAAGTGCAGTCAGGCGAAAGCAGTCTGGAAACTGGTGAAGAGTCACATACCGGCCAGCAAGCCGATGTGAGCCAGAATGCGGATTCTGTTAGCCAAAACAGCGATTCTGTAAACCAAACCGAACCGGTTGCGGCCCAAACCGAGCCAGAAGCTCAATCTGACGAACCGGGTGTTGTGTACCCTGCTTACTTCGAACCTGGCCGCTATGAAGGTCTGCCGAACGAGGTTTACCACGCTGCCAACGGCATCAGTTCCACCCAGGTAAAAGATGCGCGCGTTTCGCTGATGTACTTCAATGCGCGCCACGTTGAGAAAACCATCGTCAAAGAGCGCTCCTCAGTGCTGGACATGGGAAACCTGGTACATGCGCTGGCGTTGCAGCCAGAACAGCTCGATGAAGAATTTAGCGTTGAACCCGTAATTCCGGAAGGTGCATTTACCACCACGGCAACGATCCGCGCGTTTATTGATGAGTACAACGCCAGCCTGCCAGCGCAACTGAGCGCAGACGATATCAAAGCTTTGCTGGATGAATACAACGCCACCCTGCCAGCGCTGGTGCCGCTGGGCGCTAGCCTGGATGAAACGGCGCAGAACTATATGGCGCTGCCAGCCGAATTCCAACGTATCGATGCAGATCAGAAGAAGACAGCAACAGCAATGAAGGCGTGCATCAAAGAGTACAACGCCACCCTGCCAGCGCAGATTAAAACCAGCGGCAGCCGCGACGCACTACTCGAACAACTTGCGATTATCAATCCTGACCTAGTCGCGCAGGAAGCTCAGAAGCTGCAACCGCTGAAAGTCTCTGGCACGAAGGCCGATCTGATTCAGGCCGTGAAGGCAGTCAAACCAGATGCAGTGTTCGCCGACGAGCTGCTCGATGCGTGGCGCAACAACCCGGAAGGGAAAGTGCTGGTTACCCACCAGCAACTTGCCACCGCGCAGGCAATTCAGTCAGCACTGCTCTCGCACCCGACCGCAGGCATGCTGCTAACCCACCCGAGCCGCGCCGTTGAGGTGAGCTACTTTGGCTTTGACGAGGAGACGGGACTGGAAGTTCGTGTGCGCCCTGACCTTGAGATCGACCTAGACGGCGTGCGTATCGGTGCTGACCTGAAAACCATCAGCATGTGGAATGTTAAGCAGGAAAGCCTGCGCGCCAGGCTACACCGGGAAATTATTGAACGTGATTATCACCTGAGCGCGGCTATGTACTGCGAAACCGCAGCGCTGGATCAGTTCTTCTGGATTTTCGTCAACAAAGACGAGAACTACCACTGGATCGCCATCATCGAGGCATCCGCTGAACTACTGGAGCTGGGTATGCTCGAGTACCGCAAAGCGATGCGCAATATCGCAACCGGATTCGACACAGGTGAATGGCCAGCGCCAATCACTGCTGACTACACCGACGAACTGAACGACTTCGACCTGCGCCGCCTTGAAGCGCTGCGTACTCAGGCATAAGGGGAATGATGATGGAAAACACGAATATCGTAACCGCTGAACAGCAGACTCCAAACACGATCTCAGCCAGCAATGCCATTTTCAACGTGCAGGCTTTAACCCAGCTTCAGTCTGTCGCCGGGTTGATGGCACAGGCAGCCGTAACGGTGCCTGAGCACCTCCGCGGCAATCCGGCAGACTGCATGGCCATCATCATGCAGGCGATGCAGTGGGGTATGAACCCTTACGCCGTGGCGCAAAAGACGCACCTGGTTAACGGTGTCCTGGGATACGAAGCGCAACTGGTTAATGCGGTGATCTCCAGCTCAAACGCCATCGTTGGCCGCTTTCACTATGAGTACGAGGGCGACTGGTCGAAATGTGCCAGCAGCCGCGAGATAACCGTTAAAAAGCCTGCGAAAGGTGGCGGGACGTACGACAAGAAAGAAATGGTACGCGGTTGGGAAAGTGCTGATGAACAAGGACTGTCGGTACGGGTAGGTGCCGTTATTCGCGGTGAAAGTGATATCACCTGGGGAGAGCCTGTTTTCCTCTCCAGCGTAATCACACGTAATTCTCCACTTTGGGTATCAAACCCGAAACAGCAGATCGCTTATCTGGCACTCAAATACTGGGCGCGCCTGTATTGCCCTGCAGTTGTTCTTGGTGTGTACACCCCTGATGAGATTGAACAGCGCACAGAAAAAGAGATCAACCCAACGCCGCAACGCGTTAGCCTGGCTGATATCTCAGGTGACACCGTCACAACCACGCAAAGCACACAGGAATCGTCGGTAAATGCCGACTCTCTTGCCGATGATTTCCGCGAACGCATCGAATCTGCTCAGGACGTGGATAGCGCCAAATCGCTGCGTGCCGACATTGAAACGGCGAAAGCTACGCTGGGATCCGCACTATTCACCGAGCTGAAAAACAAAGCCGTAAAGCGTTATTACCTAGTGGATGCACGCAACAAGGTTGAGGAGGCTATTAAATCCCTGCCCCAGCCCGACGAGCCGCATGCAGCCGAACGGTTCGCTGAAGCCGAGCGCATGCTTGCATCTTCAAAGCGTCACTTAGGCGATGAACTGCACGATCAATTCAGCATCACCCTGGCGGATATGAAACCGGAATACGTGGCCTGACGAGACCGGGAGGGGTAACCCTCCCTCAAGGAGATTATATGCGACTGATCAATCGAGGAAGTAAGCAATCACCTTTAGCTCGCCAAGCATGCGACATCGCGCTGGCAGCTCACTTGCAAACATATGGCGACTATGGGCGAAGCAAGATGAAAGAGACTTATACGGTGAAGGTTGAAGGCGTGAAAGTCTGGGTGGAGGTGGTGAACCGAAAGGCGAGCTACGTGGCCACAGCGATGACCGGCATGCGCCGTCTCCGCTCCCTGCCCGGGCAGGTTGGTTGAAAAAGATTTTGAATGGCCCGAACGGGCAACTGGAGAGAGCTATGGATGATATTTTGGTAACGTCAGACCTGACCAGTCGCTACAAAATTTCACGCAAAACCCTTTGGTCATGGCAAAGTGCAGACACAATGCCTCGGGGCTTCGTATGCCCGTTCCCACCCCCTGACTGGCCCGGCAACCCTAACCGCTGGCGCTCTGAGTCAATCAAAGAGTGGGAGGATAAAAAGAAGATAAATTAACTGAAGGGCTCTCCGATGATCTCTTCAAGATGGCTCTGCCAAACGCGGAGCCAGTGTTTCTGATCATCGATATAGTCATGAAGGTTGTAATGCGCCATAACCCCCACCATCTGATGCCCGAGCAGCTTTTCAATTACGTGCGGCGGGCAACCTAACTCAGAGAGATTTGTGGCTATCGTCCGCCTCATATCATGAAGCGACCACTCTGCCATACCTATTCCATTCCAAATAGAACGGGCGTAATTGGATGCCACAGGTGAATGAACGGGCGAATCTTTGATCCCGCCATCAATTTTACGTTGTGAAGTCACCAGGTGATTGGTGTTTATTTTCTTGAGGTGATTTCTGACCAGGTTAACGGCGGCGTCTGAGAGTCCCCTTCTAATATGTACCCGAGTTTTATAACTGCCCGCAGGCACGACCCACTCATTATCATCCAATCGAAACCATGATCTCTCACTAAGTCGAATCTCAGCCGTACGGCATCCGGTAAGCATAATAAATTTCACCAGGAAAACGGACTCTATCGACATATGGCTTTTCAACCACTGATAGATTTTGCGCAGATCGTCATCGTCCATCCTGCGAGTTCTCTTTTTAGGCTTTTGCCCGACATCAGATGGCAGTAATCCCTCGAGTGGGTTTGAGGCGATCACACTTCTGTTAACGCAGAACCTAAACGCCCGTTTGCACAGCGAAAGCATGTAATGAGCCATCACCCTGCTTTCTATAGAATCGAAGACGTTGATCCAGTGCATTTTCGCTGTGTTATCGACTTTGACATTCTTCATCGGTTCGGCGATATGTTTCTCAAACACCTGGCGATAGTAATCGACTTTAACTAGCCCGTTAGCGATACAGTGCCTTTCAATCCAGTAATTGAACGCTTCGGCAACGGACATCGCTTCCTGTCGGGTCTGCTTATCCAGCTTCACCTGCTCTCGCGGATCCAGTCCCTCAGTTAACCAGTTTCTGAATTGTTGGCGACGCTCTCTTGCCTGGGTGATACTCATTGCAGGATAATCACCAACATTGAGTTTTACCGCTTTACCGGCCCAGCGATACCGATAGAAAAATGATATTTTTCCGGCCTGGCTGATTCTGGCGTTGAGCCCGTGCGAATCAGAAATAATCTCGATATCATCTCTTTTCTTGCCGAGCGCCTTCCTGAGCTTTGTGTCGGTGATCATTGAATGGGTACACATTTTTGTTTTTGGGTACACAAAAGTGTACACAAAGTTGCCCACTCAAAGCTACACGCAATGTAACACTAGTTCGCAGAGTGTTATGGTTTACATCCTTGAAAGCCTGCTGGATAAGGGTTTAGCGTAACAGAACGTTTTTACGCGGAATTGTTCGTAATATGCCAAATGACAATTTAAGAAAGTGTTCTGAATAGAGATTCAATATTTAAGGGCACGGTTTTTGCAACCGTGTTCTTGTTTGGCCTTTCCTTATAGCCGGTCAGTGCATTCACCACCACAAGCAGATAATAACTTTATCTGTATTTCTTTATATGATGTGAGCATATTCAGGAAAAATGACCTTTCCTGAGGTACAGTTGCTCGCTCAAATCCTTTGATTACTGCGGATAAAGTCATCTACTATTGTTTAACACATTCACGCGCTGCATGTATGTTCAGAAAATGTGCACGCTAAGATAATTAAACAAAATTGTGGTTACAGAGGTATCAGTGAGTCACTGGGCTACATTCAAACAAACAGCAACAAATTTATGGGTGACCCTTCGGCACGACATTCTCGCGCTGGCCGTCTTTTTAAATGGATTGCTTATTTTTAAAACAATCTATGGTATGTCGGTCAATTTGCTTGATATTTTCCATATCAAAGCATTTTCAGAGTTGGATCTCTCCTTGCTGGCAAACGCCCCACTCTTTATGCTCGGCGTCTTTCTTGTCCTGAACTCCATTGGCTTACTGTTCCGGGCAAAGCTCGCATGGGCAATCAGTATCATTTTGTTGTTGATAGCGCTAATTTACACCCTGCATTTTTATCCCTGGCTGAAATTTAGTATTGGATTTTGCATTTTTACGCTGGTGTTTTTGCTGATACTGCGCAAAGACTTCTCCCACAGTAGCGCCGCAGCCGGGACAATTTTTGCATTTATTAGTTTCACGACATTACTGTTTTACTCAACCTACGGTGCGCTTTATTTAAGCGAAGGTTTTAATCCGCGAATAGAAAGTTTGATGACCGCGTTCTATTTTTCGATAGAAACCATGTCAACCGTCGGCTATGGCGATATTGTCCCTGTTTCTGAATCAGCACGATTGTTCACTATTTCGGTCATTATTTCCGGCATTACCGTTTTTGCCACATCTATGACCTCAATTTTTGGTCCGCTTATCCGCGGGGGATTCAACAAACTTGTAAAAGGAAACAATCATACAATGCATCGTAAAGATCATTTTATTGTTTGCGGACATTCGATTCTCGCCATCAATACGATCCTGCAACTGAATCAACGCGGACAAAACGTAACGGTTATCAGCAACTTGCCTGAAGATGATATCAAGCAACTTGAGCAACGCTTAGGCGATAATGCTGATGTTATCCCCGGTGACAGTAATGACAGTTCTGTATTAAAGAAAGCGGGAATCGATCGTTGCCGGGCCATTCTGGCGCTGAGTGATAACGATGCAGATAACGCGTTTGTTGTACTCTCGGCAAAAGATATGAGCAGTGATGTCAAAACAGTTCTCGCCGTCAGTGATAGCAAAAACCTGAATAAGATTAAGATGGTACATCCGGATATCATTCTCTCACCGCAACTGTTTGGCAGCGAAATTCTGGCGCGAGTTTTAAATGGTGAAGAGATTAATAATGATATGCTCGTTTCAATGTTGTTGAACTCAGGTCATGGTATTTTCAGCGATAACGATGAACTAGAAACGAAAGCTGACAGTAAAGAATCGGCGCAAAAATAGAGTTTAAAGACGGAAGAGTAAACTTATTGGGCACCGCAATGGTGCCCAGTACATTTAGATATTGTAGATCGCAAACAATAACGAGTTACGCTGTTTGTTTAGAATGCACTTCCTGATGCTGTGGATACGCATATTTCGGCGCGATTGCCCCTCAAGCCAACGCGATTTACGTCGGCTAGCCTGACGCTGCATGCGCCAGCGCCCCACTTCCGTTCTACTCCGCTTCATGTTAACTACTCTATGCAATAACAGAATGGTCATTATACCCCCACCCCCGACGCTGACCAGTGCTTTTCCCGCGTTTTTATTTGCCAGATGAATCCATATGCGTAAACTCATAACAATGCGCTTTCAAAAGGATTTCTAATCTATGACAACCGTTTATACGTTGGTGAGTTGGTTGGCCATTCTGGGATACTGGTTGCTCATTGCAGGCGTAACTTTACGCATTCTAATGAAACGACGCGCAGTTCCCTCCGCGATGGCCTGGCTGTTGATTATTTACATTCTGCCGTTAGTCGGAATTATTGCCTATCTTGCCGTTGGCGAGCTCCATTTAGGCAAACGCCGCGCTGAGCGCGCCAGAGCGATGTGGCCTTCCACCGCAAAATGGCTTAACGACCTTAAAGCCTGTAAGCATATCTTCGCCAAAGAAAATAGCAGTGTCGCTGCGCCATTATTCAAGCTTTGCGAGCGTCGTCAGGGGATCGCTGGGGTCAAAGGGAATCAGCTACAACTGATGACCGAGTCAGATGATGTGATGCAGGCGTTAATCCGCGACATCCAGCTCGCGCGCCATAATATTGAGATGGTGTTTTATATCTGGCAGCCCGGCGGCATGGCGGACCAGGTGGCTGAATCATTAATGGCGGCTGCGCGACGCGGCATTCATTGCCGATTGATGCTCGACTCCGCCGGGAGTGTGGCTTTTTTCCGCAGCCCGTGGCCCGAGCTAATGCGTAATGCCGGTATTGAAGTGGTCGAAGCCTTAAAGGTCAATCTGATGCGTGTGTTTTTACGCCGTATGGACCTGCGCCAACATCGCAAGATGATCATGATCGATAATTACATCGCGTACACCGGCAGCATGAATATGGTCGATCCTCGCTACTTCAAACAAGATGCGGGCGTAGGGCAATGGATTGATCTGATGGCGCGTATGGAAGGCCCTATCGCCACCGCGATGGGGATTATTTATTCCTGCGACTGGGAGATTGAAACCGGAAAACGTATTCTGCCGCCACCACCAGATGTCAATATTATGCCGTTTGAACAGGCCAGCGGTCACACCATTCACACAATTGCTTCTGGCCCCGGCTTTCCGGAAGATCTCATTCACCAGGCATTATTGACTGCGGCTTATTCGGCGCGTGAATATTTGATCATGACCACGCCCTACTTTGTGCCAAGCGATGATTTACTTCATGCGATTTGCACGGCGGCGCAGCGCGGGGTGGATGTCAGTATTATCCTTCCGCGAAAAAATGACTCGATGCTGGTCGGCTGGGCCAGTCGCGCATTCTTTACGGAACTGCTGGCTGCTGGGGTTAAAATTTATCAGTTTGAAGGCGGGTTACTGCATACCAAGAGCGTGCTGGTCGATGGCGAACTAAGTCTGGTTGGCACAGTTAACCTTGATATGCGTAGTCTGTGGCTAAATTTCGAGATTACCCTGGCAATCGACGATAAAGGTTTTGGTGCTGACCTCGCCGCCGTTCAGGACGATTATATTTCGCGTTCACGTCTGCTCGATGCCCGTTTATGGCTAAAACGTCCATTATGGCAACGTGTCGCCGAGCGACTGTTTTACTTCTTCAGTCCGTTGCTGTAAAACGTCGCCAACAGAGGTTAAACAGGTAGTAACTATGGATATGGATCTAAACAATCGCCTGACTGAAGATGAAACGCTTGAACAGGCCTACGATATTTTTCTCGAACTGGCTGCCGACAATCTCGATCCAGCTGATGTTCTGCTGTTCAATCTTCAGTTTGAAGAGCGCGGCGGCGCGGAGTTATTCGATCCGGCGGAAGACTGGCAGGAACATGTTGATTTCGATTTGAACCCGGACTTTTTTGCCGAAGTGGTGATTGGTCTGGCGGACAGTGAAGATGGTGAAATCAACGATGTTTTTGCCCGCATTCTGTTATGCCGCGAAAAAGATCACAAACTTTGCCATATCATCTGGCGGGAATAAATAATCGCTTTTAGCGTGAAAAAGGGCTGACAACTGTCAGCCCTTATTGTTTTTAAAGCGGATCGACTTTCAGGCAAGAAACGGCGTGTCTGAAACTCCCCTCCAGAACAGGACGTGTTTTGGCGCACTCTGGACCGGCAATCGGGCAACGGGTACGGAAAACACAACCGGAAGGCGGGTTGATCGGCGACGGTAATTCCCCTTCCAGTAACTGGATGGTTTTGTTCTTCTCCAGATCCGGATCAGGTATGGGGACTGCCGACATCAATGCCCTGGTGTAAGGATGTAGTGGATTGTGGTAGACCTCATCATAGGTCCCCAGTTCTACCGCATGGCCGAGATACATCACCAACACACGATCGGAAATGTGTTTTACCACGGCCAGGTCATGAGCGATAAAAATTAATGACAATCCCATCTCACGTTGCAATTGCTGGAGCAGGTTGACCACCTGTGCCTGAATTGACACGTCCAGCGCCGACACCGGCTCATCACAGATAATCAGCTTCGGTTCAAGAATAAGAGCACGCGCAATCCCGATACGCTGGCACTGCCCACCAGAGAACTCATGCGGATAGCGGTTAATCAGGTTAGGCAATAACCCGACTTTCAGCATCATCGCCTTCACGCGCTCGCGAACTTCCTGGCGTGACATTTTCGGATGATAAGTACGCAGTGGTTCAGCGATGATCTCGCCGATGGTCATACGCGGGTTTAGCGATGCCAACGGATCCTGGAAAATCATCTGAATATCACTGCGAACGGCACGCCATTCATCGGGTTTCATGCCCAGCAACTCTTTACCTAACCAGGCAACATGACCGTCGGTCGCCTTGACCAAACCGATGATGGCGCGAGCAAAGGTGGACTTACCGCATCCCGATTCCCCTACCACACCTAATGTTTCCCCTTCATACAGGCGAAGAGTGACACCATCGACGGCTTTGAGCGTTTTCGGCGGTTGCCAGAACCACTGTTTGCCATCTTTGATTTCAAAGTGCACTTTAAGATCGGCGATTTCAAGGAGGACTTTTCTTCCTTCAGTTACAGCATTCATAACAGTTCCTCCACCGGTTTAAAGCAAGCACGCAGACGGCCAGGCGTAAACTCTTCCAGCGGCGGTGCGCTACTACAAATTTCCATCGCATGCGGACAACGTGGCTGGAACGGGCAACCTTTCGGTAATCGCAGCAGGTTTGGCGGATTACCCGGGATGGTCAACATTGTTTCACCTTCCGCATCGAGACGCGGCACCGCGTTGAGCAAACCGATAGAATAAGGATGAACGGGTTGATAAAAGACATCGCGCGCGTTGCCATATTCCATCGTGCGCCCGGCGTACATTACCAGCACTTTGTCGCAGATCCCCGCCACCACGCCAAGATCGTGGGTGATCATAATGATGGCGGTATTAAATTCCCGCTTCAGTTCATTTAATAGCGTCATGATCTGCGCCTGTACGGTGACGTCCAGCGCAGTTGTTGGTTCATCCGCAATCAGCAGCTTAGGTCGACATAACAAGGCCATCGCAATCATGACTCGCTGACGCATGCCGCCAGAAAATTCGTGCGGGTACATTTTCATGCGTTTACGCGCTTCCGGCATTTTTACCGCATCGAGCATCCGCACCGACTCTTCAAACGCCTCAGCTTTGCTCATGTTCTTATGCAGCATCAGCACTTCCATCAACTGCTCACCGACGCGCATATAGGGATTCAACGAAGTCATTGGGTCCTGAAAAATCATTGAGATTTGTTCAGCGCGCAGTTTATTGAGTTCATGCTCTGGCAAATTGAGGATTTCACGCCCATTGAAGGTTGCCGATCCGCCAATACGTCCGTTGGCAGCCAACAGGCCCATCAACGCAAATGCAGTTTGCGATTTACCCGAACCAGACTCACCTACAATACCCAGCGTTTCTCCGGCACGTAGGGAAAAATTCAAATCATTGACCGCCGTGACGTCGCCGTCCGGGGTACTAAAGGTGACACGCAAATCTTTCACGTTCAGCAGTGCGTCAGCCTGTTGTTGTGCGAGCGGCACAGTTGCAGTTTCAATTACGCTCATGGCTGCACTCCTTAACGATCTTTCGGGTCGAGGGCATCACGCAAGCCATCGCCGATAAAGTTGAAACAAAACAGCGTCACCACGAGGAATCCCGCTGGGAACAACAATAACCATGGAGAGACTTCCATCGAGTTCGCGCCATCACTCAGCAATGCACCCCAGCTGCTTAACGGCTCTTGCGTACCCAACCCCAGGAAGCTAAGGAAAGATTCAAAGAGGATCATGCTGGGCACCAGAAGTGATGCGTAGACCACCACCACACCGAGTACATTCGGCACAATGTGGCGAATAACAATGCCCGATGTCGATACACCGCCAACTTGTGCCGCCTCAATAAACTCTTTGCGCTTCAGACTCAGGGTTTGCCCACGCACAATACGAGCCATATCCAGCCAGGAAACCATGCCTATCGCCACGAAAATCAGCAGGATGTTTTGACCGAAAAAGGTCACCAGCAAAATGACGAAGAACATGAATGGGAAGGAGTTGAGGATTTCCAGCAGACGCATCATTACCGAATCCACTTTACCGCCCAGATAACCGGAAAGCGAACCATAAAGTGTCCCGACGACCACAGCCACCAGTGCCGCAGCAACACCGACCATGAGTGAGATACGCCCGCCAATCGCAACGCGCACAAGCAGGTCGCGACCGGATGAGTCAGTACCAAAGTAGTGACCGGACTCCATATCCGGGGCGCTGGACATCATCGCCCAGTCAGTATCGTCATAGGCAAACTGGGAAAGCATCGGTGCCAGGATTACAAATAACGCGATCAGCACCAGCACTATCAGACTGGCAACCGCCGCACGGTTATGCATAAAACGTCGACGTGCGTCCTGCCACAAGCTGCGCCCTTCGACCTCCAGCTTTTCACTGAAATTTTCCAGCGTCTCGCTGTTTTTCTTACTTAACATCATCGCGAGCTCCAGTATCAGTAACGGATTTTCGGGTCGATAACCGCATATAGCACATCGACAATGGCATTAAACAAAATGGTTAAAGCACCAACCAGGATGGTCAGGCTTAACACTAAGGAATAGTCACGGTTCAATGCGCCATTAACGAACAGTTGTCCAATCCCCGGCAAACCATAAATGGTTTCGATAACCATAGAACCGGTAATAATGCCGACAAATGCGGGGCCCATATAAGAGAGCACGGGTAACAGAGCAGGTTTTAATGCGTGACGTAAAATGATCCGCCGCATAGGTAACCCTTTCGCCCGGGCAGTACGAATAAAATTGGAGTGTAATACTTCAATCATAGAGCCACGGGTAATACGCGCAATACTGGCGATATAAGCGAGTGACAACGCCACCATCGGCAATATCATGAATTTAAGCGCCCCACCATTCCAGCCACCGCCCGGCAGCCAATGCAAAATGATCGCAAATATCATGACTAATAATGGTGCAACCACAAAACTGGGGATAACAACCCCGGTCATTGCCAGCCCCATCACGGTATAGTCCCATTTGGTGTTTTGTTTTAATGCGGCAATAACGCCAGCACTAACACCCAGTATTACCGCAAGGAAAAATGCTGCGGCTCCCAGTTTGGCAGAAACGGGAAAACTGGATGCAACCAAGTCATTGACCGAATAATCTTTATATTTAAACGATGGACCGAAATCACCGTGCGCCAGTTGTTTCAGGTAGCTGAAATACTGTGTCATGATCGGATCATTAAGATGATATTTCGCTTCGATATTGGCCATCACTTCTGGCGGTAAAGTACGTTCGCCGGTAAAAGGGCTTCCCGGCGCGAGGCGCATCATAAAGAACGAAATAGTAATAAGAATAAATAGCGTCGGAATCGCTTCCAGACAGCGACGTAGAATAAATTTTAACATTGCCCTACCTTCTGGCCTGTGCCTTCTGTAATGCGATAAAAATCAGACACCGTGGAGCAGGACACTCCTGCCCCACGTATTGCCATTAGTGCTTCACAATGTACATATTCCGGGTATAGGTATTATCCAGCGGATCTTTGCCGGTATAGCCACCAACCCACGGTTTCACCAGACGCGCATTCACGTAGTAATAAACAGGAACAATGGCCGAATCCTTATCCAGCTGTTGTTCTGCTTTAGTGTACAGAGCTGTGCGCTGCGCCTCGTCAGTCACTTTCAGCGTTTCCGCCATAATGCTGTCAAAGGCCGGGCTCTTATAATGCGCGGTATTCATCGAGCTGTTCGAAAGCATGGTGTTCAGGAAGGAAGTTGGTTCGTTGTAGTCAGCACACCAGCCTGCACGGGCCACATCAAAAGTACCCTGGTGACGGGTGTCGAGGAACGTTTTCCACTCCTGGTTAACCAGTTTGACGTTTACACCAATGTTTTTCTTCCACAATGAAGAGGCAGCAATCGCCAGCTTTTTATGCAGATCGGAGGTGTTATACAACAGGTTGATGGTCAACGGTTTGTCTGCGGTATAACCCGCTTCAGCCAGCAGTTTTTTCGCTTCTTCGTTACGTTTTTCCTGGCTCCAGCCAAACCATTCTGGCTGAGTCAATTTTGCGCCATCAGTATACGGTGGAGTGTAACCATAGGCGGGCATGTCGCCCTGCGCTTTCACTTTATTAACAATGATATCGCGGTCCATACCTAGTTTCAGTGCGGTACGCACACGCACATCGTTGAATGGCGGTTTCTGGTTGTTAATTTCGTAATAGTAAGTGCACAGGTATGGATCAACGTGAACTTCGTCCGGGATCTCTTTTTTCAGCTTCTGGAACAATTCGATCGGCATGTTGTTATACGTCATGTCGATTTCACCACTACGGTAGCGGTTGACATCGGTAACTTCAGAAGCAATAGGCAAATAGGTTACCTGGTTAATAACGGTTTTCGCGTTGTTCCAGTAGGTCGGGCTGCGTTCAAGAACGATTCGTTCGTTTACGACCCAATCTTTTAAGGTATAGGCACCGTTGGTGACGATATTACCAGGCTGGGTCCATTTTTCGCCGAATTTCTCGATAGCGGCTTTTGGCACCGGTGAAGTTGATGGGTGAACAAGTAATTTATAGAAGTACGGAACGGGTTCACTTAAGGTGACTTCTAATGTGTGATCATCAATAGCTTTCACGCCGAGATCGGTAATCGGTTTTTTCCCTTCAAGAATTTCATCAATACCGGCGATATGCCCATATTGCAGATAACTGGCATACGGAGAAGCAGTGTTCGGATCAACAGAACGTTGCCAGCTATACACAAAGTCTTGTGCTGTGACTGGCGTGCCATCAGACCATTTCGCATCTTTACGCAAATGGAAGGTCCAGACTTTCGCGTCTTTATTATCCCAGGATTCAGCGACGCCAGGTGCTGGATGACCGTCAAGATCGCTGACCAGTAAGCCTTCAAACAGGTCTCGGCTGATATTAGACTCCGGAACACCTTCAATTTTGTGCGGATCTAATGACTGAACTTCTGAACCATTGTTACGTACCAGTGTTTGTTTTTCCGCCAGTGTGACGCCTGCGGGTACATCAGCTGCCAGCGCGACATTCCCTGCCATTAGCGCAGCCAGAACGCCAGCTGCTACTAAACTTCTCTTGGTGATGTTGGTCATTGTTTTTTGGACTCCCTCATTATAATTACTGGTATTAACCAGCATGTGTAATCCCGGATTGGGACCCTGCACAGGCTCGGAGACTTTCTGCTGTCAGGTTACTTTATCGTTACGTATTACTATCACCGACTTTATTTATTCTGGTGATTCAGACGATCACCTTATGTCGATTCGTACTGTGTCTCCCCTGTCGAGACACATTATTCTTTCGCGACGCTCTTTAATTGTTAATTATTCTCATTACCAATAAAGAATCGTCTGGCGGTTGCCCGGAAAGTACCAAATGCGGTTCTTACTCGCCAATACATTTTGCAAAATTGTTAAGCAATTCTCTTTTATTGACCGTATCAGAATCTATAGCTTGCATCCATGCCTTAACAAACATCTTTCAATTCAATCAAATAGAGATTGGCTAAGCATGTCTATCTTTTCTGATTACAGTTCCAGTAGTGAAATGCACAATAATTTAACAATTGATTATTATTTAGCACTTTCCTCTACCAAAGGCAGTGGAATTACTAATATCATTTCAATTATTCTTCAGCAAGCCCAGGATTATGATGTGGCGAAAATAACATGATGGTGAGGAGAAGCAGTTAAGGAAATCCTTATAACTAACTGTAATTTGAGAAGAATATTTTTACCTATTCCTTTTGCTTTTGATAACTGCGCGGGAACAAAGTAAAAATAATGACGAAGTAAACGGAGCATGGCAGCTCCGTTTCATTTGAAAGGAATTAATTAAGCAGGCCGGGGAAAATCCCCTTAATACCAGTAACGATAAATTCAATCCCCAATGCCATCAGCAATAGCCCCATAATACGCGTAATCACGTTGATGCCGGTCTGGCGTAAAACCCGTACCAGCCACGGTGCCATGCGGAACAATCCCCAACAACATAAAGCGAACAATGCAATAGCCACAAAGAAACCAAACAGATAGCTAATGCTGTGATAACGCGTACCCCAGACGATGGTAGAACTGATCGCCCCTGGCCCCGCCATCAACGGCAACGCCAGTGGCACCACACCAATGCTTTCACGTACCGCGGTTTCTGATTTTTCTTGCTTGTTCTGTTTATCCTCGCCAAGCTTGCCGCTGATCATCGACATCGCTATTGTCACCACCAGGATACCCCCGGCGATACGGAACGAATCAATTGATATACCAAAAAGTTGTAGAATCGTGTCGCCGAGAAAAAGCGAGATCCACAAGATAATGGCCACAGACAGGTTGGCTGTAAGGTTAGTTTTGTTTCGCGCTGCCGCTGTCTGATAACTGGTCATGCTGATAAAGACGGGAATAATCCCTACCGGGTTGACCAGCGCAAATAACCCGATGAAAAATTTGAAGTAAACGGGAAAATCAAAAAAGGTCTGAATCACGGTTAGCTCCGAAGCAAAAGCCGGATAATGTTAGCCATAAATAAGGTTGAAAAGACGCGCTGACAATACGCCTTTTGACAGCATTTTTCACCTCCTAACTACTTAAAATTGCTATCATTCGTTATTGTTATCTAGTTGTGCAAAACATGCTAATGTAGCCACCAAATCATACTACAATTTATTAACTGTTAGCTATAATGGCGAAAAGCGATGCTGAAAGGTGTCAGCTTTGCAAAAATTTGATTTGGATCACGTAATCAGTACCCAGAAGTGAGTAATCTTGCTTACGCCACCTGGAAGTGACGCATTAGAGATAATAACTCTAATGTTTAAACTCTTTTAGTAAATCACAGTGAGTGTGAGCGCGAGTAAGCTTTTGATTTTCATAGGTTAAGCAAATCATCACCGCACTGACTATACTCTCGTATTCGAGCAGATGATTTACTAAAAAAGTTTAACATTATCAGGAGAGCATTATGGCTGTTACTAATGTCGCTGAACTTAACGCACTCGTAGAGCGTGTAAAAAAAGCCCAGCGTGAATATGCCAGTTTCACTCAAGAGCAAGTAGACAAAATCTTCCGCGCCGCCGCTCTGGCTGCTGCAGATGCTCGAATCCCACTCGCGAAAATGGCCGTTGCCGAATCCGGCATGGGTATCGTCGAAGATAAAGTGATCAAAAACCACTTTGCTTCTGAATATATCTACAACGCCTATAAAGATGAAAAAACCTGTGGTGTTCTGTCTGAAGACGACACTTTTGGTACCATCACTATCGCTGAACCAATCGGTATTATTTGCGGTATCGTTCCGACCACTAACCCGACTTCAACTGCTATCTTCAAATCGCTGATCAGTCTGAAGACCCGTAACGCCATTATCTTCTCCCCGCACCCGCGTGCAAAAGATGCCACCAACAAAGCGGCTGATATCGTTCTGCAGGCTGCTATCGCTGCCGGTGCTCCGAAAGATCTGATCGGCTGGATCGATCAACCTTCTGTTGAACTGTCTAACGCACTGATGCACCACCCAGACATCAACCTGATCCTCGCGACTGGTGGTCCGGGCATGGTTAAAGCCGCATACAGCTCCGGTAAACCAGCTATCGGTGTAGGCGCGGGCAACACTCCAGTTGTTATCGATGAAACTGCTGATATCAAACGTGCAGTTGCATCTGTACTGATGTCCAAAACCTTCGACAACGGCGTAATCTGTGCTTCTGAACAGTCTGTTGTTGTTGTTGACTCTGTTTATGACGCTGTACGTGAACGTTTTGCAACCCACGGCGGCTATCTGTTGCAGGGTAAAGAGCTGAAAGCTGTTCAGGATGTTATCCTGAAAAACGGTGCGCTGAACGCGGCTATCGTTGGTCAGCCAGCCTATAAAATTGCTGAACTGGCAGGCTTCTCTGTACCAGAAAACACCAAGATTCTGATCGGTGAAGTGACCGTTGTTGATGAAAGCGAACCGTTCGCACATGAAAAACTGTCCCCGACTCTGGCAATGTACCGCGCTAAAGATTTCGAAGACGCGGTAGAAAAAGCAGAGAAACTGGTTGCTATGGGCGGTATCGGTCATACCTCTTGCCTGTACACTGACCAGGATAACCAACCGGCTCGCGTTTCTTACTTCGGTCAGAAAATGAAAACGGCGCGTATCCTGATTAACACCCCAGCGTCTCAGGGTGGTATCGGTGACCTGTATAACTTCAAACTCGCACCTTCCCTGACTCTGGGTTGTGGTTCTTGGGGTGGTAACTCCATCTCTGAAAACGTTGGTCCGAAACACCTGATCAACAAGAAAACCGTTGCTAAGCGAGCTGAAAACATGTTGTGGCACAAACTTCCGAAATCTATCTACTTCCGCCGTGGCTCCCTGCCAATCGCGCTGGATGAAGTGATTACTGATGGCCACAAACGTGCGCTCATCGTGACTGACCGCTTCCTGTTCAACAATGGTTATGCTGATCAGATCACTTCCGTACTGAAAGCAGCAGGCGTTGAAACTGAAGTCTTCTTCGAAGTAGAAGCGGACCCGACCCTGAGCATCGTTCGTAAAGGTGCAGAACTGGCAAACTCCTTCAAACCAGACGTGATTATCGCGCTGGGTGGTGGTTCCCCGATGGACGCCGCGAAGATCATGTGGGTTATGTACGAACATCCGGAAACTCACTTCGAAGAGCTGGCGCTGCGCTTTATGGATATCCGTAAACGTATCTACAAGTTCCCGAAAATGGGCGTGAAAGCGAAAATGATCGCTGTCACCACCACTTCTGGTACAGGTTCTGAAGTCACTCCGTTTGCGGTTGTAACTGACGACGCTACTGGTCAGAAATATCCGCTGGCAGACTATGCGCTGACTCCGGATATGGCGATTGTCGACGCCAACCTGGTTATGGACATGCCGAAGTCCCTGTGTGCTTTCGGTGGTCTGGACGCAGTAACTCACGCCATGGAAGCTTATGTTTCTGTACTGGCATCTGAGTTCTCTGATGGTCAGGCTCTGCAGGCACTGAAACTGCTGAAAGAATATCTGCCAGCGTCCTACCACGAAGGGTCTAAAAATCCGGTAGCGCGTGAACGTGTTCACAGTGCAGCGACTATCGCGGGTATCGCGTTTGCGAACGCCTTCCTGGGTGTATGTCACTCAATGGCGCACAAACTGGGTTCCCAGTTCCATATTCCGCACGGTCTGGCAAACGCCCTGCTGATTTGTAACGTTATTCGCTACAATGCGAACGACAACCCGACCAAGCAGACTGCATTCAGCCAGTATGACCGTCCGCAGGCTCGCCGTCGTTATGCTGAAATTGCCGACCACTTGGGTCTGAGCGCACCGGGCGACCGTACTGCTGCTAAGATCGAGAAACTGCTGGCATGGCTGGAAACGCTGAAAGCTGAACTGGGTATTCCGAAATCTATCCGTGAAGCTGGCGTTCAGGAAGCAGACTTCCTGGCGAACGTGGATAAACTGTCTGAAGATGCATTCGATGACCAGTGCACCGGCGCTAACCCGCGTTACCCGCTGATCTCCGAGCTGAAACAGATTCTGCTGGATACCTACTACGGTCGTGATTATGTAGAAGGTGAAACTGCAGCGAAGAAAGAAGCTGCTCCGGCTAAAGCTGAGAAAAAAGCGAAAAAATCCGCTTAATCAGTAGCGCTGTCTGGCAACATAAACGGCCCCTTCTGGGCAATGCCGATCAGTTAAGGATTAGTTGACCGATCCTTAAACTGAGGCACTATAACGGCTTCCACAACAGGGAGCCGTTTTCTTATGCCACTTCTCAATGATCTGCTCGATTTCAGTGACCATCCGCTTATGCCTCCGCCCTCTGCACAACTATTTGCAGAACACCTTCCCACCGAGTGGATACAACACTGCCTGACGCTTTCTGCTCATGCGACCGTTCGCCGCCGTCGTTTACCGGGGGACATGGTTATCTGGATGGTGGTGCAATGAGCCAATTACCGATGTTGTTCGCCGTCTGAACCTGAGCGCGGATGGCGAAGCGGGGATGAACCTGCTGGCCCGCAGCGCTGTCATCCAGGCGCGTCAGCGCGTGGGGGCCGCCCCAGTGGAATGGCTCTTCCGCCAGACCGCACAGACAGGGGCGCGGAACGTTACCTGAAGGATGACTGGCACGGCCTGCAACTTTTTGCCATTGATGGCGCACAGTTCAGGACACCTGATAAACCCGAGCTGCGTGAATATTATGGGTCTGCCAACACATCCACTAAGCGGCAGAACGCCTACCCGGTTATGCGTCTGGTGGCCTTAATGAACCTGGGAAGTCACATTCTGCTGAATGCCGTGACCGCACCTTACCGGCAGAGCGAAACTGTGCTGGCCCACTCCATGCTCGCCACCATCCCGGATAACTCTATTACGTTGTTTGATAAACTTTTTTACAGCGAAGACCTGCTGCTGACGCTGAACCAGAAGGGTTGTAACCGCCACTGGCTACTGCCTGCGTGGAAGAATATCGCATCAGAAATGATAGAGCTGGGAAACACGGCGTCACCAGGGACCATCCCGAAACGACTGGAGCATCTTCGGGGTGCTCTGGAAGTGGTGTTCATAACAAAACGCCCCCGACCATCAAGGCCGAGGTCGGTTAAGATATCAAAAACCCGTTATCCTGTGAAACATAGTGCCGCTCCTCTTAAGTGAACGGCATTGCCCTTCTGGGGCCGTATTTTTTGTTTACCCAAAGCAACTTTTCCATAAACCGACAGCATTAGCCTTCATCATATTTGCGACGATGTATAACGCCTAAACACAGGGATATTGTACTTTACAGGTCACAAGTCAACGTCGGTGCTTAAGAGCCCTGTGAGGCGTATAGCGGCGTTAAAAAACTGCCGAGAAGGGTATATAGCCCGGAAGAAGTGCGTAAAACGAACTGACAGGATAAAAGTGCCCTGCTCACCCTGTCAGTAAAGAAATTCTTATTAATCGTGGCGATGCCTTTCCTGAATAGCCGTTAATGAGTCGACTTGTAACGCCTCTTTATAGTGTTTACGGCATACAGAAACGTATCGTTCATTACCACCAATTACCACCTGCTCACCTTCGTTATAAGGTCTGCCTGCTTGATCAAGACGCAGCACCATGCTTGCTTTACGGCCACAAAAACAGATGGTTTTTAATTCAACCAGTTTGTCGGACCATGCCAGTAAGTATTGGCTGCCAATAAATAATTCACCTCGAAAATCGGTACGTAAACCATAACAAAGTACGGGTATATCGAGTTGATCGACAACCTCCGATAATTCATATACTTGTTGTCTGGTTAAAAACTGGCATTCATCAACCAGTACGCAATGAATTGCCTGCTGTTCATGTTCCGCACGAATCTCATCAAATAATGATGAATTTTGGTTAAATAATTTTGCAGGCGATGACAAACCTATACGCGAACTGACTTTCCCGGCACCAAAGCGATCATCAATTTCTGCCGTATATACGACAGTGCGCATGCCGCGTTCCTGGTAATTGTATGAAGATTGCAACAATGCTGTAGACTTACCCGCATTCATTGCGGAATAGTAGAAATATAGCTGTGCCATCAGCCACAGGCCCTCAATGATATGAAATAAAGTTGGCTGGAGTTTATCATAATTCGTCAGTTTTTCAGCTCAACAGTATGCACAGAAGTGGGTATATGCGTTCTCCCTTACGAAGCCTTGCATAATCCTTCTGAGCTATCATTACAACTGCCTCGCTTGTTATAAGCGGGTAAATGACTGCTGGTAACTATTCACAATCTTTAACCTGTTGCGCAAGTAATAGCCCTCTGTTGACCTCCAGGAGATAGTGCAATACTAAGTCCATGCTCTTATTGCGACTGTTCTACTTTTCATCATTCGCTTAATAGGGAATTCTCGTAAACACAACTAATACAGAAGACTGAAAGGTCGTCAGCCTACGATAATCTCCCCATAAAATGTGACATGAATCAGGAAGTTTTAACCTCACGTGCTGCGAAATCATCGGTGTAAATAGGGCTATATGCCGCGTCTTTTCTGGCTAATTTTATGAAAAGATATTTATTGGCGGCACAAAATAAAGAACAATTTTGAATTCCTTACATTCCTGGCTATTGCACAACTGAATTTAAGGCTCTATTATTACCTCAACAAACCACCCCAATATAAGTTTGAGATTACTACAATGAGCGAAGCACTTAAAATTCTGAACAACATCCGTACTCTTCGTGCGCAGGCAAGAGAATGTACACTTGAAACGCTGGAAGAAATGCTGGAAAAATTAGAAGTTGTTGTTAACGAACGTCGCGAAGAAGAAAGCGCGGCTGCTGCTGAAGTTGAAGAGCGCACTCGTAAACTGCAGCAATATCGCGAAATGCTGATCGCTGACGGTATTGACCCGAACGAACTGCTGAATAGCCTTGCTGCCGTTAAATCTGGCACCAAAGCTAAACGTGCTCAGCGTCCGGCAAAATATAGCTACGTTGACGAAAACGGCGAAACTAAAACCTGGACTGGCCAAGGCCGTACTCCAGCTGTAATCAAAAAAGCAATGGATGAGCAAGGTAAATCCCTCGACGATTTCCTGATCAAGCAATAATCTTTTGTAGATTGCACTTGCTTAAAATCCCGCCAGCGGCGGGATTTTTTATTGTCCGGTTTAAGACAATTTAATAAGAATAAGCTATAAAAAAACGGCGTCGATTGCTCAACGCCGTTTCGTGGATAACACCGATACGGATGTTACTTCTTAATGCCCATCTCTTCTTCAAGCCAGGCTTTAAATTCCGTGCCAAGGGTGTTATGACGAATACCGTATTCAACGAAGGCCTGCATGTAACCTAATTTATTACCGCAGTCATGGCTCTTCCCTTTCATATGATAGGCTTCCACCGTTTCTTTTTCGATCAGCATATCAATTGCGTCGGTGAGCTGAATTTCATCACCAGCTCCCGGAGGGGTTTTTGCCAGCAACGGCCAAATATCCGCGCTAAGTACGTAACGACCCACAATAGCGAGATTAGACGGCGCAACATCCGCTTTCGGTTTTTCTACCACACCAACCATCGGTACGCTTTCACCCGGCGCTAATTCAACGCCTTTGCAATCCACAACGCCATATGCGGTCACATCAGCAACCGGTTCAACCATGATCTGGCTATGACCCGTTTCATCAAAGCGGCGGATCATCTCTGCCAGGTTATCCTGTGACAAATCGGATTCATATTCATCCAGAATAACATCAGGCAAAATAACAGCTACCGGTTCATCACCCACTACCGGGTGAGCACACAATACCGCGTGTCCCAGGCCTTTCGCCAGACCCTGACGAACTTGCATAATAGTCACGTGCGGTGGACAAATAGACTGCACTTCATCAAGCAGTTGACGTTTTACACGTTTTTCCAGCATTGCTTCCAGTTCAAAACTGGTATCAAAGTGGTTTTCAATAGAGTTTTTAGATGAGTGTGTAACCAGCACAATTTCAGTAATGCCAGCCGCAATACATTCATTCACGACGTATTGAATTAATGGCTTATCGACAAGTGGCAGCATCTCTTTCGGGATGGCTTTCGTCGCCGGCAACATCCTGGTTCCTAATCCCGCAACGGGGATAACGGCTTTTTTGACTTTCGTATTAATGGCAGCCATTTAAATTCTCCTGGACTGTTCGTGTTTTGAACGTGTTCATATTTCTGTATCGCATCCCAGTATATCAGCACCCCGAAGGGGCTAAGTTCTGAAAAGGAGGCGAGTTAGCATAATTAAGACAATTACTTATACGAATGGCGACGATAGTACCACCAGCCGACATTAGCAGGTAATGCAAATTTAGCCCGCGTTATCGTTTGCTCATTCTGCAGACAACATCAAGCGCAGTCGACCACCGGTTCCCCATATTTGGCATTGCCAGGCATCGCATCGCTGGCTCAATTGATTCAAATAAGCGTTACCTAAAGTGCCTAACGGAACACCATTACTGATTTGCACCTGGTGTTCGCCGGTATTTAACGTCGCATTCAGACCCGCAGAAACCAGAATGAGATTTTTCAGTTCGCGATGATAATAGCCAACTAATAGCGGAAACTGCCCCGGCAGATTGGCCTGACGAAGTAAATGGTTTACCTGCTTCAATAACGCGCCCAACTCTGGCAACCGTTGATTTTGGTGTGCAAGCTGTTCCTGTAATAATCCGTTAAACAATGCGCGTAATAACAAGGCAGCAAGTACGCCATTATGTCCAGCTCGGGTGACATCAAGGCAATAAAATGCCAGATCGTTTTCCGAAAGTGCGGCAATATCAAGCACCAGGCCGGGTTTGTCCGCGGCAACCAATTGACGATAATTAACCCGGCAATGGGAAATCACCTGCTGAACCGGCGGTTGTAGTTCCTGTAATAATTTCGCCGCTGCGGCAGGGTTATCAACCATTGCATCCCAGTCGCGAAAAAGCCTTTCCTCTTCCTCAACGCGCGAATTAAACATGCTGGGATAGAGACAGGCAAAAACCATCTCGCGCAAGCGATTCAGATCTTTAACTGGTTTCAGCAAAACATCTTCAACGCCCAGACGTAACGCTTTGGCAATATCTGCCATATTTTCAGTGGCAGATATCACCAGAACTGGGGTCTGGTCGCCTCTGTTACGTATATGCTCCAGCAGTTTAAGCCCGTTCATTCGTGGCATCGCGATATCACATATCATCAGGTCTGGAGTGAAACCTCCCAGCAACTCAAGGGCATCCACCCCATCAGCCGCCAGTACCGTTGTCGCTCCCAATGAGGAAAACCATGAATCCAGAAGCGAGCGAAATACCTGCTCATCTTCAACAATGAGAATCTGTTTTCCGACCAATGGCTGCGTCATGTTCTCTCCCCTGACTGGCTTTACTCAATAGTGGCATGCTATTGCCACCTGCGCCTGTCAGAATTAACTTAAGTGTAGATAAAAATTCTGGTCAAATGTTGGTGCGTACCAACGGCAAAAGTTCGTCCATTTTCCTTTCCACTGCCAGCTGTCCGGCCGCAATGGCAGCGTGCGCGCGATGGAAATCAAGCGTAGATATTTGCGGGCAAACAGGTTGAATCAGAATATCGGGCGGATCACCTGCCATGCGGTTCCTTTTAAGGCGGTTCTCCAGCACCTGGATAGAAGTGGTCATAATCTCTGTTGCCGTTGGCGCTGTCACCGCCCGACGTGTCGTTATGCTGCCTAACCTTTCTTTCAGACGCGCATGCCACGGCAGAGAATCACCATTCTCGCTATTTTCTTCACTGACATTAAAGGAGAGCAAATCTTGTTGCATCAAATGAGCATCGTGCTGCAGGTCAACCGCTATCACAATATCAGCCCCCAATGCACGCGTGAGGGAAATAGGAATTGGGTTAACGACTGCTCCATCAACCAGCCAGTAGCCGTTATGTGCAACAGGTGCCATGAGTCCTGGAATACTGCATGATGCGCGAATAGCAAGATGGAGATCGCCTTCAGTAAACCATAATTCACGTCCCGTACTTAAATTGGTGGCAACAGCCGCAAAGCGACGGGAACAATTTTCGATCTCTGTTTCCGGCATTATTTCGCGGTATTGATTGAAGACACGCTCGCCGCGCAGTAACCCACCGCGCTGCCAGGAGAGATCCATCAGGCGTAAAACATCCCAATAACTGAAAGAGGTCACCCAATCTTCCAGCGCAGATAATCGATCGCATGCATAGGCAGCGCCCACCAGCGAACCAATTGAACATCCTGCAACGATATCAATTTCAATACCCACTTTTTTTAGCGCATTAATAACGCCAATATGCGACCAACCTCTCGCCGCGCCAGATCCCAGCGCCAGCCCTATTTTTATCTTTCTCATTATTCCCGCAAGATTCCCCTGGAATGCAATCGTAGCCACATCGCTACTGCTCGGTTAACATAGTGCTACTCAGGCGGTTAATACGCCGTTATTGTTTCCAGGGAGATTATTTGTGTCTCAGCTTTGTCCCTGTGGTAGTGCTGTCGAGTATAGCCTATGTTGCCACCCTTATGTGTCTGGTGAAAAGGTTGCACCTGATCCAGAACATCTCATGCGTTCGCGTTACTGCGCTTTTGTGATGCAAGACGCAGATTATTTAATAAAGACCTGGCATCCCTCTTGTGGAGCAGCGGCGTTACGTGCCGAATTGATGGCCGGATTTGCGCATACTGAATGGTTGGGATTGACCGTATTTGAACATTGTTGGCAGGACGCCGACAATATCGGATTTGTCAGTTTTGTTGCTCGATTTACCGAAGGTGGTAAAACAGGTGCAATAATTGAACGTTCGCGATTTTTGAAAGAAAACGGTCAATGGTACTATATTGACGGTACACGTCCGCAGTTTGGTCGCAACGATCCCTGCCCTTGTGGTTCAGGTAAAAAATTTAAAAAGTGCTGCGGCCAATAATGGTTGACGGTACGGTTTAGCAAACACTCTCAACAAGGTTTTTCCAGCAATGCATTCACTCCAACGTAAAGTTCTGCGTACTATTTGTCCGGACCAAAAAGGTCTGATCGCACGTATTACCAATATTTGCTACAAGCACGAGTTAAATATCGTACAGAACAATGAATTTGTTGATCACCGTACCGGGCGCTTTTTTATGCGCACGGAACTGGAAGGGATTTTTAATGATTCCACCCTGCTGGCGGATCTCGATAGCGCATTGCCAGAAGGCTCCGTGCGTGAGCTGAATCCTGCCGGTCGTCGCCGGATAGTGATTCTGGTCACTAAAGAAGCGCATTGCCTTGGCGATTTGTTGATGAAAGCCAATTACGGCGGCCTGGATGTCGAAATCGCGGCAGTTATTGGTAACCACGATACTTTACGTTCTCTGGTTGAGCGTTTTGATATTCCGTTTGAGCTGGTAAGCCATGAAGGGTTAACCCGCAACGAGCACGATCAAAAGATGGCGGATGCCATTGATGCTTATCAACCTGACTACGTGGTGCTGGCGAAGTATATGCGGGTATTAACGCCGGAATTTGTGGCACGCTTCCCGAATAAGATCATCAATATTCACCATTCATTCCTGCCAGCGTTTATTGGCGCACGTCCTTATCACCAGGCCTATGAACGTGGTGTGAAGATTATTGGCGCAACCGCTCACTATGTGAATGACAATCTGGACGAAGGCCCAATCATCATGCAGGACGTTATTCATGTCGATCATACCTACACAGCTGAAGATATGATGCGCGCAGGTCGTGACGTCGAGAAAAACGTCTTAAGTCGTGCACTATACAAAGTACTGGCACAGCGCGTCTTTGTTTACGGTAATCGAACGATTATTCTTTAATCGCCAGCAAAAATAACTGGTTACCTTTAATCCGTTACGGATGAAAATTACGCAACCAGTTCATTTTTCTCAACGTAACACTTTACAGCGGCGCGTCATTTGATATGATGCGCCCCGCTTCCCGATAAGGGAGCAGGCCAGTAAAAAGCATTACCCCGTGGTGGGGTTCCCGAGCGGCCAAAGGGAGCAGACTGTAAATCTGCCGTCATCGACTTCGAAGGTTCGAATCCTTCCCCCACCACCATCACTTTCAAAAGTCCCTGAACTCTCAAACGAATCCGCAATCAAATATTCTGCCCATGCGGGGAAGGATGAGAAGCTTCGACCAAGGTTCGACTCGAGCGCCAGCGAGAGAGCGTTGCCGCAGGCAACGACCCGAAGGGCGAAGCGCGCAGCGCTGAGTAATCCTTCCCCCACCACCATCGCTTCCTTAAATAATCAAAACCTGTTACTCCGAGCTAATTTTGCCCGATGGCACCACGTTTACCGGGCCTACAATATCCTCCCCTGTAGGTCGGATAAGCGAAGCGCATCCGACAACTCACCCCGCACCGTGCCCATAAAAAAACCCCGCCGAAGCAGGGTCTATGTGAACTAAAATTCGCTTAGTGACGAGCGCGCACCAGCTGGTACTTACGTGTCAGATACTCCACCGGTACGCTCCAGATGTGTACCAGACGCGAGAACGGGAACAGCAGGAATAACGTCATCCCCAGCACCAGGTGCAGACGGAAGATAAACGCCACACCATCGAGGTGTTGAGAAGCGCCACCGTGGAAGGTCACCACCGACTGCGCCCAGCCAACCAGTTTCATCATCTCGCTACCGTCCATATGCTGAGCGGAGAACGGAATGGTCAACAGGCCCAGCGCGCACTGGATAACGAGCAGCGACAGGATCAGGATATCCGCTCCGGTAGTGGTTGCACGCACGCGTGGGCTGAACAGACGACGTTTCAGCAACAGCACGCCGCCAATCAGACACAGCACGCCGCTGGCACCACCAGCAAACATTGCCATTTTCTGTTTCACTTCAATCGGCAGCCAGGCTTCATACATCCAGTGCGGCGTCAGCATACCGAAGAAGTGACCGACAAAAATCCCCAGAATCCCGATATGGAACAGGTTCGACGCCAGGTTCATCCCTTTGCGATCCAGCATCTGGCTGGACGCCGCGCGCCAGGTGTACTGCCCGTAGTCATAACGCAGCCAGCTACCAATCAGGAAGACCGCCCCGGCTATGTACGGGTAGATATCAAAGAAGAACATATTCAGGAATTGCATTAGTGCTGTCCTCCGGTGGTGATATTCAGATATTGCGGCGCGACGGCACCGGCAAAGCGACGCTGATGCGCAGTGATTGCTGAATCACCGCAGCCTTTGTCAGCAAAGAATTTAACCTGCTCTTCTTCCCAGACAGCATCCAGCGCCTGCGGCGTATCATCGCGCGCTTCGTCGGCAATTTTTTCCGCCACTTTGTCGCTGTCGATAGCGGTATTCGCCAGTTTCAGCAGCAGATCAAACAGCACGGCATAACGGCTTTCACGCTGTTGCAGACGCGCGCTCAGCAATGCCAGAATCGGCGCGATATCTTTCAAACCTTCCACGGCTTCGCTTTGCGGCAGCTGCGCCAGGTACTCCAGATACAGCGGCAGATGGTCCGGCAATTCGCGGCTGTTTAACTGCAAGCCGTGCTGCTCGTACTGCGCCAGCAGGTCCACCATCGCCTGGCCGCGGTCGCGGGATTCGCCGTGCACATGTTCAAACAGCAACAGTGACGTGGCGCGGCCACGGTCGAACAGTTCGCTGTACTGCGCCTGGGCATCGAGCGGATCCATCGTCGTTAAATCGCGCAGGAAAATGCCCAGCGCATGGGCATCCTCTTTTGGCAGATTTTTCGACGCGGCAATCGCCTCAAACATCTCTTGTTGATGCTGCCATAAGGCAGCATCCGGATATTCAAGGAGACGCGATACAATCACGAGTTCGATCATGGATGCGGCTCCGTTTTGCTGGTCACATCGATGGCATCGATACGACGGCTGTTGAACAGATTGAATTTGGTATCTGAACCGTGGCAGCCATCACCAAAGGTAAAGCCGCAGCCATTTTTCTCCGGGAAGGCTTCCCGTGCCAGTTCACGATGACTACTCGGCACCACAAAGCGATCTTCGTAGTTAGCAATCGCCAGATAACGGTACATCTCCTGTGCCTGGGCTTCGGTCAGACCGACCTCTTCCAGCGCACGGGTATCAACTTTACCGTCAACGGTTTCAGCACGTTTGTAATGACGCATCGCCAGCATACGTTTCAGTGCGCGCAGTACCGGTTTGGTATCACCGGCGGTCAGCAGATTCGCCAGATACTGTACCGGAATACGCAGGCTTTCGACGTCTGGCAGAATGCCGTTGCTACCCAGCTCACCCGCGTCTGCTGCAGACTGAATCGGAGACAGAGGCGGCACGTACCAGACCATCGGCAGTGTGCGATATTCCGGATGCAGCGGCAGCGCCAGTTTCCATTCCATTGCCATTTTATAAACCGGCGACTGCTGTGCGGCTTCAATAACGCTCAGCGGAATACCGTCTTTAATCGCCTGCTCGATGACTTTCGGATCGTTCGGATCGAGGAACACGTCCAGCTGACGCTGGTAAAGATCTTTCTCGTTCTCGGTGCTGGCTGCACGTTCAATAGCGTCGGCATCGTACAACAGCACGCCAAGATAACGGATACGACCGACACAGGTTTCTGAGCACACGGTCGGCTGACCCGCTTCAATACGCGGATAGCAGAAGATGCACTTCTCAGACTTACCGCTCTTCCAGTTGAAGTAGATTTTTTTGTACGGGCATCCAGTGATGCACATACGCCAGCCACGGCATTTATCCTGGTCGATCAGGACGATGCCATCTTCTTCACGCTTGTAAATCGCACCGCTCGGGCAGGTCGCCACACATGCCGGGTTCAGGCAGTGTTCGCACAGGCGCGGCAAATACATCATGAAGGTGTTTTCGAACTGGCTATACATCGCCTTCTGGATGTTGTCGAAGTTCTTGTCTTTCGCCAGTTTGTCAAACTCACCGCCCAGGTCATCTTCCCAGTTCGGCCCTTTTTCGATTTTCGCCATCCGTTCCCCGGTAATCAGCGAACGCGGACGGGCAATCGGCTGCGATTTGCTGCCTTCCGGCGCGGTATGCAGGTTCTGATAGTCAAAATCGAACGGCTCGTAATAATCGTCGATCCCCGGCAGATGCGGGTTAGCGAAGATTTTACCCAGCAGCATGGCACGGTTACCCATGCGCGGCTGCAGTTTGCCGTTGATTTTACGGATCCAGCCGCCTTTGTATTTTTCCTGGTTTTCCCAGTCAGTCGGGAAGCCCTGGCCCGGCTTGGTTTCCACGTTGTTGAACCACGCATATTCCACGCCTTCACGGCTGGTCCAGACGTTTTTACAGGTAACTGAACAGGTGTGGCAGCCGATGCACTTATCGAGATTCAGCACCATGCCGACTTGTGAACGAATTTTCATTTTACGCTCTCCTGTACCTGGTCATTGCCTTCGCCATCTAACCAGTCAATGTTCTTCATCTTACGCACTACAACAAACTCATCGCGGTTAGAACCTACGGTGCCATAGTAGTTAAAGCCGTATGCCAGATGGGCATAGCCGCCGATCATATGCGTCGGTTTCGGCGTGATACGGGTGACCGAGTTATGGATACCACCACGCTGTTGGGTAATTTCCGAACCAGGCAGGTTAACGATACGTTCCTGCGCGTGGTACATCATGGTCATCCCTGCCGGAACACGCTGGCTGACAACCGCACGGGCAGTCAGAGCACCGTTGCTGTTGAAGACTTCAATCCAGTCGTTATCGGCGATACCCAGATCTTTGGCATCGGCTTCACTCAACCAGACCACCGGACCACCGCGACCTAAAGTCAGCATCAGCAGGTTGTCGCTGTAGGTGGAGTGGATACCCCACTTCTGGTGCGGCGTCAGGAAGTTGAGCGCTTTTTCCTGGTTGCCGTTGGATTTCTGGCCTATCACTTCTTTCACCGAACGGGTGTCGATCGGCGGACGATAAACCAGCAGGCTTTCACCGAAATCACGCATCCACTGGTGATCCTGATACAGTTGCTGACGACCAGAGAGCGTACGCCATGGGATCAGCTCGTGAACGTTGGTGTAACCGGCGTTGTAAGAAACGTGTTCATCTTCCAGACCAGACCAGGTCGGGCTGGAGATAATTTTGCGCGGCTGTGCCTGAATATCGCGGAAGCGGATCTTCTCGTCTTCTTTATTCAGCGCCAGATGCGTATGGTCACGACCGGTAAATTCGCTCAGGGCAGCCCAGGCTTTCACGGCTACCTGACCGTTGGTTTCCGGTGCCAGTGTCAGGATCATCTCTGCCGCATCAATTGCGGTGTTCAGCATCGGCTGGCCTTTCGCCGGACCTTCCGCTTTGGTGTAGTTGAGCTTACGCAGCAGATCCATCTCGCTCTGGGTGTTCCAGGCAATCCCTTTACCGCCATTACCGATTTTCTCCATCAGCGGGCCGATAGAGGTAAAGCGTTCGTAAGTCGCCGGATAATCGCGCTCTACGACCATAATGTGTGGCGCGGTTTTACCTGGGATCAGGTCGCACTCGCCTTTTTTCCAGTCTTTCACATCCAGCGGCTGCGCCAGTTCAGCGGCAGAGTCATGCTGGATAGGCAGCGTGACGATGTCGGTTTCTTTACCCAGATGGCCGACGCACACTTCGGAGAATTTCTTCGCGATGGCTTTGTAGATTTCCCAGTCGCTTTTCGCTTCCCAGGCCGGATCGACCGCCGCAGACAGCGGGTGAATAAACGGATGCATATCCGAAGTATTCATGTCGTCTTTTTCGTACCAGGTCGCCGTCGGCAAAATGATGTCGGAATAGAGACAGGTGCTCGACAGACGGAAGTCCAGCGTAACCACCAGATCCAGCTTGCCTTCCAGACCATTGTCCTGCCAGTCCACTTCTTCCGGCTTCACGCCGCCCTGTTGCCCCAGATCTTTACCCTGGATACCGTGCTCCGTCCCCAGCAGGTACTTGAGCATAAACTCATGACCTTTACCGGAAGAACCGAGCAGGTTAGAACGCCAGATGAACAGGTTGCGCGGGTGGTTTTTACCGTTTTCTGGTTGTTCTGCCGCAAAACGGATGGAACCCTCTTTCAGGGATTTCACCGTATAGTCCACCGGATTCATCCCGGCTTTTTCCGCTTCGCCAGCGATAGTCAGCGGGTTAGTGCCTAACTGCGGTGCAGACGGCAGCCAGCCCATGCGTTCCGCACGGACGTTAAAGTCGATCAAGTGTCCGGTATAGCGGGATTTGTCCGCCATCGGTGACAGCAACTCTTCCGCCGTGACGGTTTCATAACGCCACTGGCTGGAGTGGTTATAGAAATAAGAAGTGCTGTTCATGTGACGCGCCGGACGCTGCCAGTCAAGGGCAAACGCCAGCGGCTGCCAGCCGGTTTGCGGACGCAGTTTTTCCTGACCTACATAGTGCGCCCAGCCGCCCCCGCTCTGACCGACACAGCCGCAGAAAATCAGCATGTTGATCAGACCACGATAGTTCATATCGAGGTGATACCAGTGGTTCAGCCCCGCACCGACGATAATCATCGAACGACCGTGCGTTTTATCAGCGTTATCGGCAAATTCACGGGCGATGCGAATAATCTGGCTGCGAGAAACGCCGGTAATCTGCTCGGCCCAGGCCGGGGTATAAGCTTTCACATCGTCATAGCTGGTTGCACAGTTAACGTCGTTCAGGCCACGTTCCAGACCGTAGTTTGCCAGCGTCAGATCATAAACGGTGGTCACCAGGGCGGTGCTGCCATCAGCCAGTTGCAGGCGTTTCACCGGCAGTTTGTGCAGCAGCACGTTTTCCAGTTCCACTTTGTTGAAGTGTTCCGTGCCGTCGCCACCAAAGTACGGGAAGCCTACCTCAGCGATCTCATCCTGGCTACCCAGCAGGCTCAGTTGCAGCTCGGTTTCTTCGCCAGTTTTGCCGTCGCGCTGCTCAAGATTCCATTTGCCCTTCTCGCCCCAGCGGAAGCCAATAGAACCGTTCGGCGCAACCATTTCGCCATTGGTATTAAAGGCGACAGTTTTCCATTCCGGATTGTTTTCCTGGCCCAGCGCATCAACCAGATCAGCAGCGCGCAGCATACGACCTGCAGCGTAGTAACCGTCGCGTTCTTCCAGCATCACCAGCATCGGCATGTCGGTGTAGCGACGCACATAGTCGGTGAAATACTGGCTTGGGTTGTCGAGGTGGAATTCACGCAGCATTACGTGGCCCATCGCCAGCGCCATTGCCGCATCGGTGCCCTGTTTCGGTGCCAGCCACAGATCGCACAGTTTGGCGATTTCAGCGTAGTCTGGTGTGACGGCAACAGTTTTGGTCCCTTTGTAACGCACTTCAGTAAAGAAGTGAGCATCCGGGGTACGCGTCTGCGGCACGTTTGACCCCCAGGCGATGATGTAGCTGGAGTTGTACCAGTCAGCAGATTCCGGTACGTCAGTTTGCTCGCCCCAGGTTTGCGGAGACGCAGGAGGCAAGTCGCAGTACCAGTCGTAGAAGCTTAAGCAAGTACCGCCAATCAGCGAGAGATAGCGTGCACCCGATGCGTAAGAAACCATCGACATTGCCGGAATTGGCGAGAAACCAGCAACACGGTCCGGGCCGTAGTTTTTGATGGTGTAAACGTTAGATGCGGCGATCAGTTCGTTCACCTCCTGCCAGGAAGAACGAACAAATCCACCGCGTCCACGCGCCTGCTTAAAGCTTTTCGCTTTATCGGCGTCTTCAATGATAGAAGCCCATGCCTCAACCGGATCGCTATGCAGCGCCTTCGCTTCACGCCACATTTTCATCAGGCGTTTGCGCATCATCGGGTATTTCAGGCGGTTGGCACTGTAAAGATACCAGGAGTAGCTGGCACCGCGCGGGCAGCCGCGAGGTTCATGGTTTGGCAGATCCGGACGGGTACGCGGATAGTCAGTCTGCTGGGTTTCCCAGGTGACCAGACCGTTTTTGACGTAGATTTTCCAGCTGCAGGAGCCGGTGCAGTTTACCCCGTGGGTAGAGCGGACGATTTTGTCATGCTGCCAACGCTGGCGATATCCATCCTCCCAGTCACGGTTGGTATTGAGAAGCTGGCCATGCCCATCGGCAAAGGTTTCACCCTTCTGTTTGAAGTAGCGAAACCGGTCCAGGAATTTACTCATCGGTTTTCTCCTGTGGGAGCCTGTCGGCCCTCTGATAAATCGACATTGCTAATGTTTAAGGGCAAGGTAACGCTCTGAAACAGCGTGGGAATTGATAACGATCAAGAGTGATGGGGATGAAAAATAAAGTAAATTCCTAAGATACCCCTTTAGGATAATTAACAGCCACCACATAACAGACTGTAAATTAAGACGTTTTATACCTGTAGTTATTTAAACTATTAAGATTTTTATGCAGATGGGTATTAAGGAGTATTCCCCATGGGTAACATATTAATGGCTCTTAATGAAATCCGGCGAAATAAACCATATAACATTAGTATGTTGTAACTAAATGACGCATAAAAAAAGCGCGACATCATGCCGCGCAAAGGATAATCAAATATTTTACTCTATATAATTCGGTTTACAGGAAGGCGGCAAGTGAATGAATCCCAGGAGCTTACTAAAGTAAGTGACTGGGGTGAATGAACGCAGCCGCAGCACATGTAACCCGAAGTATGACGAGTAACGGTTTATTTTTTAGAATGCCGACCATATACCGCCCAGGTAATCACTACGCAGGCGATATAGAAAATCAAAAATACCTTCATTGCGCCGACTGGCGAACCCGTTAATGCCAGCGAGCTACCAAACGCTTTCGGGATAAAGAAGCCACCAATCGCGCCAATCGCAGAGATGAAACCCAGCGCCGCCGCCGTGTCGGTTGCCGCTTCACGCATCGCACGTTCGTCAGAACCCCCTTCTGCTTTCACGCGATCCATTGTCAGTTTACGGAAGATCACTGAAATCATCTGGAAAGTGGAACCACTACCCAGCCCAGCTGTCAGGAACAGCGCCAGGAAGACCGCGAAGAACGCCATGAAGCTTCCGCCCTGCCCGTCAGTCGGTAAGGTCAGGAACAGCAGGCCGCTGAAAATCGCCATCAGAATAAAGTTCACCAGCGTGACACGAGTTCCGCCCAGACGGTCAGATAATGCACCACCTGCAGAACGCGCCAGCGCACCAATAAACGGCCCGAAGAAAGCGTATTGCAGAATCTGAACATCCGGGAACTGCGTTTTTGACAGCATTGCAAAGCCCGCGGAGAAGCCGATGAAGGAGCCGAAGGTTGCCAGATACAGCAGGCTCATAATCCACAGATGACCCCGTTTGAGTACCGGCAACTGCTCCTTGATGGAGGCTTTCGAGGTAGCAAGATCGTTCATGCCAAACCACGCCGCAATGGTGAAGATGGCAAGGAACGGCACCCATATCCAGGACGCATTCGCCAGATACAGCTCAGTCCCATCCGGCTGTTTGACGCCCTGGCTACCAAATACTGCGAAAATCGACAGTGATACCACCAGCGGAGCAACCAACTGCATGACGCTGACGCCCATGTTTCCCAGACCACCATTCAGACCCAGCGCGCCACCCTGCTTCTGTTTCGGAAAGAAGAAGCTGATGTTTGCCATACTGGATGCGAAGTTCGCGCCAGCAAAGCCGCATAGCAGAGAGATGATGATGAAGACGCTATAAGGCGTGGAGGTATCCTGCACGGCAAAACCCAGCCAGACGCAAGGAATAATCAGAATACCGGTGCTGAACGCCGTCCAGCGACGACCACCGAAGATAGGAACCATAAAGGAGTATGGAACACGTAATAACGCGCCAGAAACCGAAGGCAGCGCAGTCAACATAAATAGCTGATCGGTCGTAAAATTAAAGCCGACTTTCGGTAGGTTCACCGCAACAGCGCTGAACAACATCCATACGCAAAACGCCAGCAGCAGACAGGGAACGGAAATCCACAGGTTGCGGCTGGCAATACGTTGACCGCGTTGTTGCCAGAACGCAGGATCTTCCGGTCGCCAATCTGTAATGACAGCTCCAGTAGCCCTTTCGGGGGCGGATGAGTGACTCATAGACACCTCTGATACTCGTTTCGATGTCTGCCACCTTAGTGTCTGTAGCTAAAGGCAATTTGATGTAAATCAAACGATAAGATAACTTTATCTATCATTGATATTTATCATTACCCATAGTGAGTACAGTGACTTCATAAAAATTATGAGATTTTTCACGGTGCTGTAAAATCCCTACCCTTACCGATGTAAAGCGACTAACCACACGGCAAATAAGGAGTAACTCTTTCCGGGTATGGGTATACTTCAGCCAATAGCCGAGAATACTGCCATTCCAGAATGTATCGTCACATTCATTAAGGTTATTGCTCATTTAAAGCCTGAAGGAAGAGGTTTACATGCTTAAACGTTGTCTCTCTCCGCTCACCCTGGTTAATCAGGTTGCGCTTATTGTGTTGCTTTCTACTGCTATTGGACTGGCAGGGATGGCGGTTTCTGGCTGGCTGGTGCAAGGCGTTCAGGGCAGCGCCCATGCGATCAACAAAGCGGGATCGCTGCGCATGCAAAGTTACCGTCTGTTGGCGGCAGTGCCATTAAGCGAGAAAGACAAGCCCTTAATTAAAGAGATGGAACAAACGGCATTTAGCGCCGAGTTGACTCGAGCAGCAGAACGAGACGGACAACTGGCGCAATTACAGGGTTTACAAGATTACTGGCGTAATGAACTGATCCCTGCGCTGATGCGTGCACAAAACCGAGAAACGGTGTCAGCGGATGTCAGCCAGTTTGTTGCCGGGCTTGATCAACTGGTATCTGGTTTTGACCGCACCACGGAAATGCGCATCGAGACAGTGGTACTGGTCCATCGGGTAATGGCGGTATTTATGGCACTTTTACTGGTGTTCACTATTATCTGGTTGCGGGCGCGACTGCTACAACCGTGGCGGCAACTGCTGGCAATGGCGAGTGCCGTCAGTCATCGCGATTTTACCCAACGCGCAAACATCAGCGGGCGCAACGAAATGGCGATGCTTGGAACTGCGTTGAACAATATGTCTGCAGAACTGGCCGAAAGTTATGCCGTACTTGAGCAGCGGGTTCAGGAGAAAACCGCCGGGCTGGAGCATAAAAATCAGATCCTCTCTTTTTTATGGCAGGCTAACCGCCGTTTGCATTCCCGCGCCCCGCTGTGTGAACGCCTGTCACCTGTACTCAACGGCTTACAGAATTTAACCCTGCTACGTGATATCGAATTGCGGGTGTATGACACTGATGATGAAGAGAATCATCAGGAGTTTACCTGCCAGCCAGATATGACTTGTGATGATAAAGGCTGCCAGCTCTGCCCGCGCGGCGTATTACCCGTTGGTGATCGCGGCACGACCCTGAAGTGGCGGCTGGCTGACTCTCATACGCAGTACGGTATTTTGCTGGCGACCCTGCCGCAGGGGCGTCATCTTAGCCATGATCAACAACAACTGGTGGATACCCTGGTTGAACAACTCACCGCCACGCTGGCGCTGGATCGCCATCAGGAACGTCAGCAACAGTTGATCGTGATGGAAGAGCGTGCCACCATTGCGCGCGAACTGCATGATTCTATTGCCCAATCTCTCTCTTGCATGAAGATGCAGGTGAGTTGTTTACAGATGCAGGGCGATGCGCTGCCAGAAAGCAGCCGCGAACTGTTAAGTCAGATCCGTAACGAACTGAATGCATCCTGGGCGCAGTTGCGTGAATTGCTCACCACATTCCGCTTGCAGCTCACCGAGCCTGGATTACGTCCGGCGCTGGAGGCGAGTTGCGAAGAGTACAGCGCCAAATTTGGCTTCCCGGTGAAGCTGGATTATCAATTGCCGCCTCGCCTGGTGCCTTCGCATCAGGCAATCCACTTGTTGCAAATTGCCCGTGAGGCATTAAGTAACGCCCTCAAACATTCGCAAGCGAGTGAAGTCGTGGTGACGGTGGCGCAAAACGATAATCAGGTCAAACTGACCGTCCAGGATAACGGCTGCGGCGTGCCTGAAAATGCCATCCGCAGCAATCACTACGGCATGATAATAATGCGCGATCGTGCGCAAAGTTTACGAGGCGATTGCCGCGTCCGCCGTCGTGAATCAGGTGGCACCGAAGTGGTGGTCACCTTTATTCCCGAAAAAACTTTCACAGACGTCCAAGGAGATACCCATGAGTAATCAGGAACCGGCTACTATCCTGCTGATTGACGATCACCCGATGCTGCGAACTGGCGTAAAACAGCTTATCAGTATGGCACCAGATATCACCGTGGTTGGCGAAGCGAGTAATGGCGAACAGGGTATTGAACTGGCGGAGTCTCTTGATCCCGATCTGATCCTGTTAGATCTCAATATGCCCGGCATGAACGGTCTGGAAACGCTGGATAAACTGCGCGAAAAGTCCCTCTCAGGGCGCATTGTGGTATTCAGCGTCTCTAACCATGAAGAAGATGTGGTCACCGCACTGAAACGCGGCGCGGATGGCTATCTGTTAAAAGATATGGAACCGGAAGATCTGCTGAAAGCATTGCATCAGGCAGCTGCTGGCGAAATGGTATTAAGCGAAGCATTAACGCCTGTTCTGGCCGCCAGCTTGCGCGCTAACCGTGCCACTACTGAGCGCGATGTTAACCAGTTAACCCCACGCGAGCGCGATATTCTCAAGCTGATTGCCCAGGGTTTGCCGAACAAGATGATTGCCCGCCGCCTGGATATCACCGAAAGCACAGTAAAAGTGCACGTCAAGCACATGCTGAAGAAAATGAAGCTCAAGTCTCGCGTGGAAGCAGCGGTATGGGTGCATCAGGAGCGCATTTTCTGATTACGGTTCCCAGCGCAGTTCGTCGTTTGACAATGCATCGAACGGTTCGACAAGCGTTAGCGTGATCTCATTGGAGGAGACACGCTGCCCCTGGTTATCTTCCACCACCACAGACAATCGCCAGTGATTGCTTGCCCCTTCCCCGTTCTGCCAGTCAGGCATGATCAGCGTCCAGCCCTCCGCGCTGTTGGCTTGTGCGCCCGGCGTCAAACTTAATATCTGCGTATCGCCCTGCCAAATCAGTTGCCGAATACCGTAACGACTGCGGATTTGTAATTTCAGCGGCACTGTTTCGCCAGGTTTTAGATCCCACGGCGGTGTCGCCAGAAACACCGTTAACGTTTTTCGCTGTCGGTACTCAAGAGTCGGTAGATTATTTCGCTGCGGATTGTCATAGCGACTACCACGTAACGACTGACTTTCGGCAACCTCGCCCGCAGAAAGTTGTTTTTTGAGCGGTACACCAAAGCGGTAATTAAGATTCAGCCCGAGGTTATTTTGATTTTCGCCACTTTCACCCTGTTTATGCTGGGCCGTCACAGTGACTAATGGCACAGGGGTGTAATTTAATCCCAGACTCAACGCGACGGGATTGTGATAACCCGTACCAGAGTTAAACAAATCAACACGATCACCAAAATACTGTTCTAGGCTGACACTGGTATTGAGGTGTTGATAGAACGGCATGCGCATCCGAGCTGTCAGGTCGTACCCGCGCGCCATCCGTTGTTCCTGCGTGGCTGTCTGTTCATGCCATGCAGCAAACGGCTGATAAAAGTTTGCCGATAATCGCAAATATTCGCCCCACGCTTCGGCACCAAAGCCCGCTCGCTGAAGATTTTCGTCCAGCAAGTTGTCATAAAAAGTGTTATAACCCACCAGCCAGTTGCCGCGCGCCCAGCGTTGCCCAACGCCCACATTGCTCACCAACCCATTATCCTGCTGAGTAAGACCAAGCTGGCTCCAGGTGAGATAACGATCATTATCTTGTAACGGCACAAACCAGCTTCCACGACTGCCGGTGAAATGTCCTTCGTTATCCACTTTGACGTCAACACTGGCATTTCCCCACGGTGATAGCCAGGACTCTACGTGCTGATTAACCTGTTGACTAAGCGCGTCGCGGACTTTTCCCAATGCGAAAGCTTTTGCCTGCTCGCCAGTATCCAGCCCGTTATCATTCATACTGGTTTCGCCGAAATCTTTCACAATTTCAGCAAAGTGTTTTTCCCCATCATGATTTTCGGGAGCCATGCCTAAATCCGGCAGACCATCATTGTTATTATCAAAGGGATTTGCCGCTTTTTGCTCGAAGGTAGATTGTGCGTTAGCTGTACCGCCTGCTACAAGCAAGAGTAAATAAAACGGGATAATGCGAGGAACGAAACGGCTCAAAACGTCGGTAACTTCCGGTAATAATGAAAAACCATAGCCTTAAAGAATAACGATTACTGGCAACTTTTGTCGTATTTTCTCGCGCTTTCAGGAAAATCCTTAAAAATGTGACCGATTGGTCAGACGCTGCAGAAGCAGTAAGATAGAAGATGAGTGTCTAATTCCCTGAATACAGGAGTAAATAATGCAAAAAATCGTGATCGTTGCCAATGGCGCACCTTACGGGAGCGAATCCTTGTTTAACAGCTTGCGGCTGGCCATTGCGTTACGAGAGCAGGAGAGCAATCTGGATCTGCGTCTGTTCCTCATGTCTGATGCGGTCACAGCCGGGTTGCGCGGGCAAAAACCAGGGGAAGGCTACAACATTCAGCAAATGCTGGAGATCCTTACCGCTCAGAATGTACCGGTGAAATTGTGCAAAACCTGTACCGACGGGCGCGGGATTAGTACACTTCCTCTGATTGATGGGGTGGAAATCGGTACTCTTGTGGAACTGGCGCAATGGACGCTGTCAGCCGATAAAGTGCTCACATTTTAATGTTTGAGGGGGCGTCTGACGCCCCACTATGCGGGAAGTTTACTCAGGCGAATCCCGGACGTAACACACCATCCGGAAAATTCTCCGCCAGCAGTTTTTTTACCGATACCAGCAAATCATTCAGCCCATCGTCCTGCATTCCCAGTTTGATAAGCTCCTGTTCCAGTGAAAACAGGTATTGTGCGTTGGTTCCCAGCGGACCGCTCGCCGCCGCAATCAACGGCGCGATGACCTGAGCGCGAGTATCAGATTCATATTCTGGATGTCGCGGGTCCATAATAAACACAATGGCGTTTACTGTGCGTCCATCATCAAGATCAAGCTGACACCAGGTTGGCAGATAACAGCCGGTAATCATCTCTCGCTTCCACAACAGGGTTAGTTCCTGCTCCAGCGTCTCTTCTGGCAGTCGATAGGCGACGCCTGTGGTGCGTCCGCCCTCTTTCAGTGCAAGCATCCGTCCCGGCTGGTGCGCAGTCCCGCGCCCGGCGGTCAGGCGCAGGCAAAATGCGCGATGCCATCCAACCAGTGTACCGGTGCACGATTCGGTAAACTCCAGTGCCGGATTCCACATCAACGATCCATAGCCGAAGATCCACACCGGTCCCTCATCAGGTCGACAAGCCAGCGTCGCCGCCAGCGAAGCCGCCCGTTGTTCTGCTGACCATAAGAGTGATTCTTCAATGGCACCAAATGCCGTTTTACAATCGGCATTCATCAAGAAATCACGCGTTATCACCTTACACCTCCGCCACTGCATACTTCCCTGCGACAACTTTTTGGTGTCTTCCGGACATTTTTACTGCTCATTTTGAAACCACTAACGGGACAATATGCAATCCACGGACCACTTGCAAGGCAACACCGCACGAATAGCTTTAACTAAGCGACCGGTTTTACGATTTTTTATGCCATTTATCATCATCCCCTTTGGCATATTCATGCTTCACAGCAGCCCAGGCCACTTTATGCGCGGTTTCTTCGCGACTGGCGTCATCACGCCGATCTTCTTTATCTTTATATTGATCCCATGCGCTGTTGAACGCTTCTTTATAGATATCCTGGGCATGAGACGGTAGAACGTGCTTTACGCTTTCCGGCAGATCGCTTTTCGTTTTATACGGCATCGTTGACTCCTTTTACAAAGTTGAACATTAAGTGTGGTCAACAATATCTACTCTTGCCAAAACATAAGAATTTTCAGGTCAGACTCTTCTTAAGAAACGCTAAAACAAACATTGTCTAAACGTAATACTTATTTTTATGCCCCAATGAGTAAAAAATCGACAGCGGGGTAAAAATTCGTAAAATGTTACCGATATCCAGACACTTTCTGTTATTTTTCCTACCTATTTTTTACATTTTCGATAAATTCATCTGCAAAGGGATAACCATAATGTCAAATGCTCAAGAGGCGGTAAAAACCCGCCACAAGGAGACTTCGCTTATTTTCCCGGTTCTGGCGCTGGTAGTGCTGTTCCTGTGGGGAAGCAGCCAGACACTACCAGTGGTCATTGCCATCAATCTTCTTGCGCTTATTGGTATTTTAAGTAGCGCCTTTAGTGTTGTCCGTCATGCGGACGTATTAGCCCATCGCCTGGGAGAACCTTACGGTTCGCTTATTCTTAGCCTTTCAGTGGTTATTCTTGAAGTCAGTTTGATTTCAGCTTTAATGGCAACCGGCGACGCCGCGCCAACGCTAATGCGTGATACGCTCTATTCAATCATTATGATTGTTACCGGTGGGCTGGTTGGCTTTTCATTATTGTTGGGCGGTCGTAAGTTTGCCACCCAATATATGAATCTGTTTGGTATCAAGCAGTATTTAATTGCGCTGTTCCCCCTGGCGATAATCGTACTGGTATTTCCAATGGCTCTGCCTGCGGCGAATTTTTCAACCGGTCAGGCGTTACTGGTAGCATTAATTTCTGCGGCAATGTATGGCGTATTTTTGCTGATCCAGACCAAAACGCATCAAAGTTTGTTTGTCTACGAGCACGAAGATGACAGTGATGATGACGACCCGCATCACGGTAAACCGTCTGCCCATAGCAGCCTGTGGCATGCTATCTGGTTGATTATCCATCTGATTGCCGTTATTGCGGTGACCAAAATGAACGCCAGCTCGCTGGAGACATTGCTCGACAGCATGAATGCCCCTGTCGCCTTTACTGGCTTCCTGGTGGCACTGTTGATTCTGTCGCCGGAAGGTTTAGGTGCATTAAAAGCAGTGTTGAACAACCAGGTTCAGCGCGCGATGAATCTGTTCTTTGGTTCAGTGTTAGCAACCATTTCGCTTACCGTACCTGTCGTCACGCTAATTGCCTTTATGACGGGTAACGAATTGCAGTTTGCACTTGGTGCGCCAGAAATGGTGGTGATGGTGGCCTCTTTAGTGCTGTGCCATATCTCCTTCTCCACCGGACGTACTAACGTGCTCAATGGCGCAGCGCATCTGGCACTGTTTGCCGCCTATTTGATGACGATATTTGCCTGACAGTTATATCTCCTCCGATGACGGTAATCGGGGGAGATAATATAAATTCCTGCTTATTGTATTTCTTCATACTACCTGGACAGGTCGTTAATCAGAATTGCGAGCCTGTACCACACCCTGCACGAAACCACTGCAACAGCTGTTGAAAAGCCGGAATGTACTCTTCATTGCAAACATTTCAGGGATGAAGTGAAGATGAATTGCGACGTAGTATCCACACCAAGCCGGCGTTATCCGGTGAGGCGCAATGTTGCGGGGGCTTTATCCCTGGTGGCATTGGTTGCTGGAAAGAGAAAACCCCCGCACGTTGAGAGGTAAAACCTGACAACAGAACGGGGGCTAATCTTGAAACCAGACACTTCAAGAATAGCCGCAAAATGTTGTCATTACAACAAGGCGGCTATATGACGCTCGCGCAGTTTGCCATGATTTTCTGGCACGACCTGGCAGCACCGATCCTGGCGGGAATTATTACCGCAGCGATTGTCAGCTGGTGGCGTAACCGGAAGTAAGGTGAAAACGGGCGTCAGGCTGCCGTGATGGCAATATGCGCCCGAAACCGGCCGCAGGGGTAACAGCCTGCGGCCTTTTTTGTATCCGGCACCCATGAAAAAAGTCTTAACGCAGAACGCTAATACTTTATTTTTCAAGCAAAAAAGATTACTTGCTGGTATCCAGTTCTTCGAAACCTTTCACCAGATCATCAATCGCTTTCATCTGCTTGAGGAACGGTTCCAGTTTAGCCAGCGGCAGCGCGGATGGACCATCACATTTCGCATGTTCCGGATCCGGATGCGCTTCAATAAACAGCCCCGCCAGACCTACCGCCATACCGGCTCGTGCCAGCTCAGCCACCTGAGCACGACGACCACCGGAAGCTGCGCCAAACGGATCGCGGCATTGCAGTGCGTGGGTCACGTCGAAAATCACCGGCGAGTTACCAGACACTTTCTTCATAATGCTGAAGCCCAGCATATCGACAACCAGGTTGTCATAGCCGAAGTTAGCACCGCGATCGCAAAGAATCACTTTTTCGTTGCCGCCTTCTTTGAATTTATCAACGATATTACCCATCTGTCCCGGGCTGACAAACTGTGGTTTCTTGACGTTAATTACCGCACCGGTTTTCGCCATGGCTTCAACCAGGTCAGTCTGGCGAGCAAGAAACGCCGGCAACTGAATCACATCCACGACATCAGCAACGGGCTGTGCCTGACTTGGTTCGTGAACGTCGGTGATAATTTTCACGCCAAAAGTCTGCTTCAACTCCTGGAAGATTTTCATCCCTTCTTCCAGGCCCGGTCCACGATAAGAGTGGATGGAGGAGCGGTTGGCTTTGTCAAAAGAGGCTTTGAACACGTAAGGGATACCCAGTTTCTGGGTCACAGTTACGTAGTGCTCGCAAATGCGCATCGCCAGATCGCGAGATTCCAACACGTTCATACCGCCAAACAGTACGAACGGCAGGTCATTTGCTACGTTGATGTCGCCAATGCTAACCACTTTTTGTTTCATAGGATCGCCTTAATCTTGAGTAAAATGTCGATTAATTAATGCAGCACAATATGTTTATGCGCGATGTTATTTATTTGCGCACGGATCATTTCGCTGATCGGGTCTTCCGGACACTGTTCAACGAAATAACTTAAATCGTTCAACGCAACGTGTTCGCAATCCAGTTGCGCATAAATCAACCCGCGATCGCGAATTTCATAGGGATCTTCAGGGTTGAATTGTAATAAAGCTTCGCTGGTGCGTAACGCCAGCTCCATCTGATTTTCTTCCATCAACGAGGCTTTGAGTGTATCCAGCAATTTGCGGATTACCTCAATGTTATCAGCTTCATCAAGGTCTTCATAAAACAGTTCCGCCGACGGGCTGATATTTCCCTTTAACCATACGTCCAGCATATGTTCGCTTAACGATTCACCGTTAAAAGGATTAATCAGCCAAATTTCGCCATCCGGACATTCAATGCGCAATATCAGCTGCGTAGGGAAAATCACCGGCAGCAGCGGCAAATCGAGACGATTCGCGACCCATAATAAAACCGCACCTAATGATACCGCACTGCCCTGTCGATTCTTTAACACCTGGTCCAGCCATAATGCATCGGAAAGACGATAAACACCGCGTGAGGCTTTAAATCCCCAGTCGCCGTAAAACAGCGCGATCAGTTTTTCCAACTGCTCTTCTAAAGGCAGAAGCTGGCTGATTTCTTCCTTCGCCAGACTAACGAGACGCTCCAGTTCGTCGTAAACATCTTGCGAGGGAAAATCGCGGCGGATTGCTTCGCAAGCCAGGATCATGCCTTCGCACAATGGCGCTTTATTAAATTCGAAATCAGCTAACGATCTCATGACTTACCCCAGTAACGGTACTTTTGTGGTGGCGAGTTTAATGATGATGTACAGCACCACCAACGCCAGCGGGAAGGCAATAATGCGCGCCTGCTGACTGTGCATACGACGATAATCGAGTGCAATAAAACCCAAAACGATATAAATGATAACTCCAAACAGCTTTTCAGTCAGCCACTGTGCCTGCCCGGAAAATGGCAGGATGTGCGCTTTAGCCATCAACGCAATGCCGCTTAACAGTAACAGCGTATCGACAACCGGCGGCACAATGCGCGTCCAGCGAGCAAATGCCTGTGGATGCTTCTGATAACGTAGCCAGAAACGTAAGGTTAATAGCCCAACAGAAAGCGCGATACTAATAAGATGAACACTAAGCAGTGTAGAAAAACTTGTCATTGATAATAGCGGCCGAGCGTTACGCGCTCGTTATCACCATAGTCACGGCAGGTTTCGACGTCATGATACCCCGCGAGGATAAATGCTTGTCGCACCGCTTCGCCCTGCTGCCAGCCATGTTCCAGAAGCAGAAAGCCGCCGGATACCAGCGCGTTACGCGACTGTTCGATGATATGCACGATGTCTGCCATTCCACTGTCTGCCGCAACCAGCGCAGTGAGCGGCTCAAAGCGGACATCGCCTTGTTGAAGATGAGGGTCCTGCTCGTCAATATACGGCGGATTGCTGACAATCATCGCAAACTGCTGCCCGGCTAGCGCGCTAAACCAGTCGCTTTGCAGAATGTGGATATTTTTGATCGCCAGATGCTGGGCATTACGTTGTGCCAGGGAGACAGCATCAGGCATACGATCTACAGCGATAATTTCGCAGTCCGGGCGCTCGCTAGCCAGCGCAAGCGCAATCGCCCCGGTACCCGTCCCGAGATCGAGAATACGGCAAGGTTGTTCAGGCAACCGCGCCAGTGCCTGCTCCACCAGACACTCCGTATCCGGGCGCGGAATTAAGGTCGCTGGCGAAACAAATAACGGCAACGACCAGAATTCTCGCACCCCGGTTAAATGAGCAATGGGTTCACCATCGCGACGACGTGTCAGTAGCGCATCAAGTTGCTGACATTGTTCGTCAGTCAGCTGCGTTTCACCAAAGGCGAGAATAAAAGTACGCCCTCTGCCGGTAACATGCTCCAGCAGGATTTCAGCATCACGCCGCGGGCTTTCGCTCGCCTGAAGTTGGCTTATTGCTTCACGTAACCAGTGTTGATATTCCATTATTCCTGCTCGGACAACGCCGCCAGTTGGTCGGCCTGATGTTCCTGGATAATCGGTTCAATCAGCATATCCAGCTTACCTTCCATCACTTCATCCAGGCGGTAGAGCGTCAGGTTGATGCGGTGATCGGTAACGCGCCCCTGCGGGAAGTTGTAAGTACGGTTACGGTCGCTGCGATCGCCACTCCCCAGCAGGTTACGACGGGTAGACGCTTCGGCCTGTTGGCGTTTTGCCATTTCAGCAGCGTGGATGCGAGCACCGAGAACAGAAAGTGCTTTAGCTTTGTTTTTATGTTGTGAACGTTCGTCCTGACATTCAACAACAATCCCGGTCGGCAAGTGAGTAATACGAATTGCCGAATCGGTGGTGTTAACGTGCTGACCACCCGCCCCTGACGAGCGGAAAGTATCAATGCGTAAATCTGCTGGGTTGATGTCCGGCAGTTCTGCGTCAGGCAGTTCTGGCATTACCGCAACGGTACAAGCAGAAGTATGAATACGACCCTGCGATTCCGTAGCAGGAACACGTTGCACGCGATGACCGCCGGATTCAAATTTCAGACGACCATACACACCATCACCGCTAATTTTGGCGATGATCTCTTTATAACCACCATGTTCACCCTCGCTGGCGCTCATGATTTCTACCCGCCAGCGGCGGGCTTCGGCATAACGGCTGTACATACGGAACAGATCGCCCGCGAACAGCGCCGCTTCGTCGCCGCCGGTTCCGGCTCGGACTTCGAGGAAGGCGTTACGTTCGTCATCAGGATCTTTTGGCAGTAACAGAACCTGTAATTGCTGTTCCAGTTGCTCGCTTTTTTCTTTAGCTTCGCGCAGTTCATCCTGCGCCATCTCACGCATTTCAGGATCATCGAGCATCATCTGTGCGGTTTCGATATCTTCCTGAACCTGTTGCCAGTCGGTAAAACAGCGCGAAACATCACTTAACTGCGCATATTCGCGTGATAATGCGCGAAAACGTTCCTGGTCGGCGATAGTTTGCGCGTCACCCAGCAACGCCTGAACTTCTTCATGGCGTTCATGCAGGGCTTCCAGTTTGGCAACGATAGAAGGCTTCATAGGCGTAAATGCACCCTGTAAAAAAAGAAAATGATGTACTGCTACTCCAGCCCGAGGCTGTCGCGCAGAATATTCAGGCGTTCGTTATCCCCGTCACGGGCGGCCTGTTGAAGTGATTTCGTTGGCGCATGGATCAAGCGGTTAGTCAGTTTCCATGCCAGATCCTGCATAATGGCTTGCGCGTCGCCGCCCTGCTCAAGGGCCGCTAACGCTTTGGCGGTTAACTCATCGCGAACTTGCTCTGCCTGGCTGCGATACTCGCGAATGGTTTCGCTGGCGCTTTGTGCTCGCAGCCACGCCATAAATTCGCTGGTTTCCTGAGCGACAATAGTTTCCGCCTCAACCGCTGCGGCTTTACGCTGCGCCAGGTTGTGCGAAATGATGCTTTGCAGATCATCAACGCTATAAAGATAAGCATTCGCCAGTTTGCCAACTTCCGGCTCAACATCGCGCGGAACGGCAATATCCACCAACAGCATTGGTTGGTTGCGACGGCTTTTTAATGCGCGCTCCACCATGCCTTTCCCGATAATCGGTAACGGGCTGGCGGTGGAACTGATGATGATATCGGCTTCGCGCAGACGTTCGTCGATATCACTCAGGGCAATCACTTCCGCGCCGACTTCATCTGCCAGAATTTGGGCACGTTCGCGAGTGCGGTTGGCGATAATCATCTTCTGTACTTTGTGTTCGCGCAGATGACGCGCCACCAGCTCGATAGTTTCGCCCGCGCCTACCAGCAACACTGTGACCGTAGAGAGCGATTCAAAGATCTGCCGCGCCAGCGTACAAGCCGCAAAAGCGACAGACACAGCGCTGGCACCGATATCTGTTTCAGTGCGAACGCGTTTCGCGACAGAGAAAGATTTCTGGAACATGCGTTCCAGTTCGCTGGCCTTCATATGACCTTTTTGCGAATCGGCAAACGCTTTTTTAACCTGACCGAGGATCTGCGGCTCCCCCAGAACCAGTGAATCCAGGCCGCTGGCAACACGCATTAAATGGCTAACCGCGTCGTTATCCTGATGCCAGTAGAGGCTTTTACGCAGATCTTCTTCATTAAGATTGTGATAATCGCAAAGCCAGCGGATTAACGCCTCTTGCAGGTTGTCCTGCTCTTCAACGCTAAGATAAAGTTCCGTGCGGTTGCACGTCGACAGCACCACGCCGCCCTGCACCATCGGCTGCGCAAGCAGGCTGTCAAGCGCCTGATCGAGCTTATCCGGCGAAAACGATACACGTTCTCGCAGCGATACAGGTGCCGTTTTATGGTTGATACCGAGTGCTAAAAGGGTCATGTCTGCGGGAAATAATACCAACGTTGATAGGGTTAGTCTGCTTGCATCATACAGGATGCGTAAGATCAATAAAAGAGAGCGCCCCCTTTTGGAGTAATTGCCGAAAGCCGTTAGATTCTGGCAATTAAGACAACTTGAACATAGACGATAGCGGACGGTAACGCTAGCATTAAGGGTTATAACTGCAACGTATCTCAAGGACTTGTCATCACTATGCCCCTGCCCGATTTTCGTCTTATCCGCCTGCTACCGCTGGCTGCTCTTGTGCTCACTGCCTGTTCCGTTACCACGCCCAAAGGTCCTGGCAAAAGCCCGGATTCGCCACAATGGCGTCAGCATCAGCAAGACGTGCGCAATCTTAATCAGTATCAGACTCGCGGCGCGTTCGCTTATATTTCTGACCAACAAAAAGTGTACGCCCGCTTTTTCTGGCAGCAAACCGGCCAGGATCGCTACCGTCTGCTGCTCACTAACCCATTGGGCAGCACGGAACTGGAGCTGAATGCTCAACCGGGTAACGTACAGTTAGTCGACAATAAAGGTCAGCGTTATACCGCCGATGACGCCGAAGAGATGATTGGCAAATTGACCGGAATGCCAATTCCGCTCAACAGCTTGCGCCAGTGGATTTTAGGTTTACCGGGTGATGCAACCGACTACAAACTGGACGACCAGTACCGCCTGAGCGAAATTACCTACAGCCAGAATGGCAAAAACTGGAAGGTTGTTTATGGTGGTTATGACACCAAAACGCAACCTGCGATGCCAGCCAATATGGAACTCACCGACGGTGGTCAACGCATCAAGTTAAAAATGGATAACTGGATAGTGAAATAATGCGGACACAGTGGCCCTCTCCGGCAAAACTTAATCTGTTTTTATACATTACCGGTCAGCGTGCGGATGGTTACCACACGCTGCAAACGCTGTTTCAGTTTCTTGATTACGGCGACACCATCAGCATTGAGCTTCGTGACGATGGGGATATTCGTCTGTTAACGCCCGTTGAAGGCGTGGAACATGAAGATAACCTGATCGTTCGCGCAGCGCGATTGTTGATGAAAACTGCGGCAGACAGCGGACGTCTTCCGACGGGAAGCGGTGCGAATATCAGCATTGACAAGCGTTTGCCGATGGGCGGCGGTCTCGGCGGTGGTTCATCCAATGCCGCGACGGTCCTGGTGGCATTAAATCATCTCTGGCAATGCGGGCTAAGCATGGATGAGCTGGCGGAAATGGGGCTGACGCTGGGCGCAGATGTTCCTGTCTTTGTTCGGGGGCATGCCGCGTTTGCCGAAGGCGTTGGTGAAATACTAACGCCGGTGGATCCGCCAGAGAAGTGGTATCTGGTGGCGCACCCTGGTGTAAGTATTCCGACTCCGGTGATTTTTAAAGATCCTGAACTCCCGCGCAATACGCCAAAAAGGTCAATAGAAACGTTGCTAAAATGTGAATTCAGCAATGATTGCGAGGTTATCGCAAGAAAACGTTTTCGCGAGGTTGATGCGGTGCTTTCCTGGCTGTTAGAATACGCCCCGTCGCGCCTGACTGGGACAGGGGCCTGTGTCTTTGCTGAATTTGATACAGAGTCTGAAGCCCGCCAGGTGCTAGAGCAAGCCCCGGAATGGCTCAATGGCTTTGTGGCGAAAGGCGCTAATCTTTCCCCATTGCACAGAGCCATGCTTTAAGCCGGGCAAGCTGAGTTTCGGTGACAACGTCACCTTGTTCCAGACGTTGCATCGCGCTCTTTAATACACCGCCTGGAAAGGATCATGCCTGGCCCGCACAGTTTTCGGCAGATTCTTTCCACCAATGGACGCATGCCTGAGGTTCTTCTCGTGCCTGATATGAAGCTTTTTGCTGGTAACGCCACCCCGGAACTAGCACAACGTATTGCCAACCGCCTGTACACTTCACTCGGCGACGCCGCTGTAGGTCGCTTTAGCGATGGCGAAGTCAGCGTACAAATTAATGAAAATGTACGCGGTGGTGATATTTTCATCATCCAGTCCACTTGTGCCCCTACTAACGACAACCTGATGGAATTAGTCGTTATGGTTGATGCCCTGCGTCGTGCTTCCGCAGGTCGTATCACCGCTGTTATCCCCTACTTTGGCTATGCGCGCCAGGACCGTCGCGTCCGTTCCGCTCGTGTACCAATCACTGCGAAAGTGGTTGCAGACTTCCTCTCCAGCGTCGGTGTTGACCGTGTGCTGACAGTGGATCTGCACGCTGAACAGATTCAGGGTTTCTTCGACGTTCCGGTTGATAACGTATTTGGTAGCCCGATCCTGCTGGAAGACATGCTGCAGCTGAATCTGGATAACCCAATTGTGGTTTCTCCGGACATCGGCGGCGTTGTGCGTGCCCGCGCTATCGCTAAGCTGCTGAACGATACCGATATGGCAATCATCGACAAACGTCGTCCGCGTGCGAACGTTTCACAGGTGATGCATATCATCGGTGACGTTGCAGGTCGTGACTGCGTACTGGTCGATGATATGATCGACACTGGCGGTACGCTGTGTAAAGCTGCTGAAGCTCTGAAAGAACGTGGTGCTAAACGTGTATTTGCGTACGCGACTCACCCGATCTTCTCTGGCAACGCGGCGAACAACCTGCGTAACTCTGTAATTGATGAAGTCGTTGTCTGCGATACCATTCCGCTGAGCGATGAAATCAAATCACTGCCGAACGTGCGTACTCTGACCCTGTCAGGTATGCTGGCCGAAGCGATTCGTCGTATCAGCAACGAAGAATCGATCTCTGCCATGTTCGAACACTAATCGAACCCGGCTCAAAGACCCGCTGCGGCGGGTTTTTTTGTCTGTAATATCCATTTGTATGACCTATGCCTCCTTCACCTGCCATTTAGTTGACAGATGATGCGCTCACGGATGAAACATTATTGTGAACAAAATATTTTCCTCACATGTGATGCCTTTCCGCGCTCTGATCGACGCTTGCTGGAAAGAAAAATATACTGCCGCACGGTTTACCCGTGACCTGATTGCCGGGATAACCGTCGGGATTATTGCTATCCCGCTGGCGATGGCGTTGGCTATTGGTAGTGGTGTGGCACCCCAGTACGGTTTATATACCGCAGCTGTTGCGGGGATTGTCATTGCTCTGACGGGTGGGTCACGCTTTAGCGTTTCCGGTCCGACTGCGGCATTTGTGGTAATTCTCTATCCCGTGTCGCAACAGTTTGGACTGGCAGGACTGCTGGTTGCGACCTTGCTGTCGGGGATCTTTTTGATTCTGATGGGTCTGGCACGCTTTGGTCGCCTGATTGAGTATATTCCGGTTTCCGTCACCTTAGGTTTCACCTCGGGTATCGGGATCACCATCGGTACCATGCAGATTAAAGATTTTCTCGGTCTGCAAATGGCCCATGTCCCGGAACATTATCTACAAAAAGTCGGCGCATTATTTATGGCGCTGCCGACCATTAATGTGGGTGATGCTGCCATTGGCATTGTGACGCTAGGTATTCTTGTTTTTTGGCCGCGTCTGGGCATTCGTTTACCCGGTCACCTTCCGGCCTTGCTGGCTGGTTGCGCGGTGATGGGGATTGTTAACCTGCTCGGCGGACATGTTGCTACCATCGGTTCGCAATTCCACTACGTCCTGGCCGATGGTTCTCAGGGTAACGGTATTCCGCAACTGCTGCCGCAACTGGTGCTGCCGTGGGATCTGCCTAATTCAGAATTCACGCTAACCTGGGATTCTATTCGCACACTGCTGCCTGCGGCATTCTCAATGGCAATGCTCGGCGCAATCGAATCTCTGCTCTGCGCCGTGGTGCTGGATGGTATGACCGGGACGAAACACAAGGCGAACAGCGAACTGGTTGGACAGGGACTGGGGAATATTATCGCTCCGTTCTTTGGTGGTATTACCGCTACAGCTGCCATCGCGCGTTCTGCCGCTAACGTCCGTGCCGGGGCAACGTCCCCTATCTCGGCGGTGATCCACTCTATTCTGGTTATTCTTGCCCTGCTGGTACTGGCACCGCTGCTCTCCTGGCTGCCGCTTTCCGCCATGGCAGCCCTGCTGTTGATGGTGGCGTGGAACATGAGTGAAGCGCACAAAGTGGTCGACTTGCTGCGTCATGCGCCGAAAGATGACATCATCGTCATGCTGCTGTGCATGTCGCTGACCGTGTTGTTTGATATGGTTATTGCCATCAGCGTGGGGATCGTGCTGGCATCGCTGCTGTTTATGCGTCGTATCGCACGTATGACTCGCCTGGCACCGGTAGTCGTAGATGTTCCAGACGATGTCCTGGTTCTGCGCGTTATTGGCCCGCTGTTTTTTGCTGCTGCTGAAGGCTTATTCACGGACCTGGAGTCACGTCTTGAAGGCAAACGGATTGTGATTCTGAAGTGGGATGCCGTTCCGGTACTTGATGCTGGTGGTCTTGATGCGTTCCAGCGTTTTGTGAAGCGTCTGCCCGAGGGATGTGAACTGCGCGTGTGCAACGTGGAATTCCAGCCACTGCGCACTATGGCTCGCGCTGGCATTCAACCGATCCCGGGACGCCTGGCGTTCTTCCCGAATCGTCGCGCGGCGATGGCGGATTTATAAGTACGAGATTGACCAGTCAGCGCAAACTGACTGGTCAGCAAACTGCATTATTTGTTAGCTATGACGGCGATTATCGCTACGGCGGCAACGTTTGTCATAGTGGCGAACCCACCAGTAACGGTCGCACACCTGTTCATGCCCGCCAACACGGGCACCCGCCAGCCAGAGAATGGCACCGACGAAAATACTTAGCACTGCACCATGTGCGAAATACTGGGGCATATTAAACTGTGGTAACTGGTTGAGGATTGAATACCCCACGCCGACCACCATTACCACCAGACCCAACCCCATGAGCACGTTACCGAGTAACGAAGCGTTTTTGCGTTTCATATGTCACCTCCGGAACTTTCTGGGTTGTAACAGGGAATACCCCTCTTCCTTATGTGTAAAGTATAGACAACACCCAGTGGGTTATGTGCGGGCGTGATCACAATTACAACCCTTATTTCAACAAAACTTTACAAATAAACGCCTGAACACCTTGACTTTCTAATAGTCCACTCAGGCAATTATTACGTTATCTGCATTTGATACGCAGTTTTTTGTCAAGCGGGGCCGCAACCAGTAAACTACGCGCCAGTTATGTACACACTCAGGACAAAAAAACGTGACGATTAAATTGATTGTCGGCCTGGCGAACCCCGGTGCTGAATACGCCGCAACGCGACATAATGCTGGTGCCTGGTTCGTTGACTTACTGGCAGAGCGTTTGCGCGCTCCGCTGCGCGAAGAGGCTAAATTCTTTGGTTATACTTCGCGAGTCACTCTTGGAGGCGAAGATGTCCGCCTGTTAGTCCCGACTACATTTATGAATCTCAGCGGCAAAGCCGTTGCGGCGATGGCCAGTTTTTTCCGCATTAATCCGGACGAAATTCTGGTGGCCCACGACGAACTGGATCTGCCTCCTGGCGTCGCCAAATTTAAATTGGGCGGTGGCCATGGTGGTCACAATGGACTGAAAGACATCATCAGTAAATTGGGTAATAACCCTAACTTTCACCGTTTACGCATCGGAATCGGTCATCCGGGCGATAAAAATAAAGTTGTCGGTTTTGTGTTAGGCAAACCGCCTGTTAGTGAACAGAAGTTAATTGATGAAGCCATTGACGAAGCGGCGCGTTGTACTGAAATGTGGTTTACAGATGGCTTGACCAAAGCAACGAACCGATTGCACGCCTTTAAAGCGCAATAAGTCGTTGTCTGCGGCATTTTTGCCGAGTGCCGTGTATAATAGGCAAAGTTATTTCCATTTCTGCAATCTGTTAGCAATAACAGGTTGATTATTAAGATATTAAGGTGATTTAAATCATGGGATTCAAATGCGGTATCGTCGGTTTGCCCAACGTCGGGAAATCTACCCTGTTCAACGCGCTGACCAAAGCCGGTATTGAAGCGGCCAACTTTCCATTCTGCACCATTGAGCCGAACACAGGCGTCGTACCAATGCCTGATCCTCGCCTGGATCAACTGGCTGAAATCGTAAAACCGCAGCGTACGCTTCCCACGACCATGGAATTTGTCGATATCGCCGGTCTGGTAAAAGGCGCATCGAAAGGCGAAGGTCTGGGTAACCAGTTCCTGACCAACATCCGTGAAACCGAAGCGATCGGTCACGTTGTTCGCTGCTTTGAAAATGACAACATCATTCACGTTTCCGGCAAAGTTAACCCGGCTGACGATATTGAAGTTATCAACACCGAACTGGCGCTGGCAGACCTCGACACCTGCGAACGTGCGATTCATCGCGTACAGAAGAAAGCCAAAGGTGGCGATAAAGACGCGAAAGCTGAGCTGGCGGTCCTGGAAAAATGCCTGCCCCAGTTGGAAAATGCAGGTATGCTGCGCGCGCTGGATTTAAGCGCTGAAGAGAAAGCGGCTATTCGTTACCTGAGCTTCCTGACGCTGAAACCAACAATGTACATCGCCAACGTCAACGAAGACGGTTTTGAAAACAACCCATATCTTGACCAGGTGCGTGAAATCGCGGCGAAAGAAGGTTCTGTTGTGGTTCCGGTTTGTGCTGCTGTTGAAGCAGACATTGCCGAACTGGACGACGAAGAACGTGACGAGTTTATGCAGGAGCTTGGGCTGGAAGAGCCGGGCCTGAACCGTGTGATCCGTGCCGGTTATAAACTGCTGAACCTGCAAACTTACTTCACCGCTGGGGTGAAAGAAGTGCGTGCATGGACCATTCCGGTTGGAGCAACCGCGCCGCAGGCAGCGGGCAAAATCCATACTGATTTTGAAAAAGGCTTTATCCGTGCACAAACCATCTCGTTTGAAGATTTCATCACTTACAAAGGTGAACAAGGCGCGAAAGAAGCAGGCAAAATGCGTGCAGAAGGTAAAGATTACATCGTGAAAGATGGCGATGTGATGAACTTCCTTTTCAACGTCTAATTAATTTATTGTCTCATGAGGTTTCGCTAAATCTCATGAAGAGCGCAAAAGTATATAAAATCCACGCAATTGCGTGGATTTTTCATTTCACCGAGTCCTAATCATTCTTGTAACATCCTACACTTTTGTGCTTATTGCCTATAGTGAACCACGAGAATAATTAAAGACATAAGTGTTCAGATGACGGATATCTCATTAGCAGTGATATAACGTAAGTTTTTGTATCACTACACATCAGCCCCCTTCACAGCTGATCAAAATTGATCACGCTCCAATATGCTGGCAAGATGAAAATGATAACCAGTAGCACAATAACAACGATAGGCCAGAAAACCCATTGACCAAAAATGAATATCGATGTTTTTTGCTTTTTCTTATTAGTAATGCAAAAATGGCGCATATTGTTTTTGTTATGCAGATACATCAAGCGAAATTCCCATAACTAATTAGGATTATTACAAAAAATCTTCACCAAATTTTTTAACCGCTGTTTGTTGTAATATTTTTGCCATATTTATAGTAACGAATTGGAATAAGTAACGACAACTTAGGGAATAACTCGATATAAACTCACCTTTGTAAGGGGGATGTTAAATATATATTAATTCCTGTGTTCCTGATTTTGCCCGGTAATAGAGAATTATTCTCTGAGAAGCTCATCATGATTGCACCATACAAATATCATGATGATAAGAGGATATTATTCATTGATTTAAACAAAATGACAAAATCCATAGACCCATAGTCTGGGTACTATATAGGAGTGGTATGGGCATCAAACAACACAATGGGAATACCAAAGCAGATCGTCTCGCTGAATTAAAAATCCGTTCGCCCTCAATTCAACTGATAAAATTTGGCGCTATTGGTTTGAATGCAATTATCTTTTCCCCCCTGCTGATAGCTGCTGATACAGGAAGTCAATATGGCACCAATATTACTATTAATGATGGTGACAGAATTACAGGAGATACCGCCGATCCATCAGGAAACCTCTATGGTGTAATGACCCCAGCAGGAAACACGCCTGGCAATATCAACCTGGGTAATGATGTCACCGTCAATGTCAACGACGCCTCTGGATATGCAAAAGGAATCATTATTCAGGGCAAAAACAGCTCCCTGACAGCTAACCGACTCACAGTAGATGTTGTTGGTCAAACCTCTGCCATCGGCATTAACTTAATTGGTGACTATACCCATGCTGACTTAGGCACAGGCAGCACCATTAAGAGTAACGATGACGGCATCATTATTGGGCATAGCTCAACACTAACAGCCACTCAATTCACCATTGAAAACTCGAACGGTATAGGCCTAACCATCAATGACTATGGCACCAGTGTCGATCTTGGAAGCGGAAGTAAAATCACGACCGATGGAAGTACAGGTGTTTATATCGGTGGTCTCAACGGCAATAACGCCAATGGTGCTGCGCGTTTTACGGCTACAGACCTGACAATCGATGTTCAGGGCTACAGCGCCATGGGGATAAACGTACAGAAAAACTCTGTTGTCGATCTCGGAACAAACAGTACCATTAAAACCAATGGCGATAATGCTCACGGCCTCTGGAGCTTTGGCCAGGTTAGCGCGAATGCACTCACTGTTGATGTAACTGGAGCCGCGGCCAATGGCGTCGAAGTTCGTGGTGGTACAACCACTATCGGTGCAGATAGCCATATTTCTTCCGCGCAGGGCGGTGGCCTCGTCACCAGTGGTTCAGACGCGATAATCAATTTTACTGGCACGGCAGCGCAACGAAACAGCATCTTTTCCGGCGGTTCTTATGGTGCCTCGGCCCAGACGGCAACGGCTGTTGTCAACATGCAAAATACCGATATTACAGTTGATCGTAATGGCAGTCTGGCGCTGGGTTTGTGGGCTCTCAGCGGCGGTAGAATAACCGGAGACAGTTTGGCTATCACCGGCGCGGCAGGAGCCAGGGGAATTTATGCCATGACCAACAGCCAGATCGACCTCACGAGCGATCTGGTCATTGATATGAGTACACCCGACCAGATGGCCATCGCAACGCAACATGACGATGGTTATGCCGCCAGCCGCATCAACGCCTCGGGTCGTATGCTTATCAACGGTAGCGTTCTTTCCAAAGGTGGGCTAATCAATCTGGATATGCACCCTGGGTCGGTTTGGACAGGTTCCTCCCTCAGCGATAATGTCAATGGCGGAAAACTGGACGTTGCAATGAATAACAGCGTCTGGAACGTAACAAGTAATTCTAATCTCGACACGCTGGCGCTGAGCCATTCAACTGTCGATTTTGCCAGCCACGGGTCAACTGCCGGCACATTTGCCACATTAAACGTAGAGAACCTGAGCGGTAACAGTACCTTTATTATGCGTGCTGATGTTGTTGGCGAGGGTAATGGCGTTAATAATAAAGGGGATTTATTGAATATCAGCGGGAGTAGTGCTGGTAATCACGTATTGGCTATCCGCAACCAGGGCAGCGAGGCCACAACGGGAAATGAAGTTCTGACAGTGGTAAAAACCACTGACGGCGCGGCCTCGTTCAGCGCGTCTTCTCAGGTTGAGTTGGGGGGATATCTGTACGATGTGCGTAAAAATGGCACTAACTGGGAGCTTTACGCTTCCGGGACAGTTCCGGAACCGACTCCTAATCCTGAACCCACACCAGCTCCCGCTCAGCCTCCCATAGTCAACCCCGATCCTACGCCTGAACCCGCTCCCACGCCTAAACCCACCACGACCGCAGATGCTGGCGGCAATTATCTCAATGTCGGTTACTTATTGAACTATGTTGAAAACCGTACGCTGATGCAACGGATGGGTGACCTGCGAAATCAGAGTAAAGACGGTAATATCTGGTTGCGCAGTTATGGGGGAAGCCTGGACTCCTTTGCCAGTGGCAAACTGAGCGGCTTTGACATGGGTTACAGCGGTATCCAGTTTGGTGGGGATAAACGTCTCTCTGATGTAATGCCGTTGTATGTCGGTCTGTATATTGGCTCAACACATGCATCGCCGGACTATAGCGGAGGCGACGGTACCGCACGTTCAGACTACATGGGAATGTACGCCAGTTACATGGCACAAAACGGTTTTTACAGCGATCTCGTTATAAAAGCATCGCGCCAGAAAAATAGTTTCCACGTACTGGACAGTCAGAACAACGGCGTTAACGCCAACGGCACTGCGAATGGAATGAGCATCTCCCTGGAAGCCGGGCAGAGGTTCAACCTGTCCCCTACTGGTTATGGGTTCTATATAGAGCCGCAAACCCAGCTTACATACAGCCACCAGAATGAGATGACTATGAAGGCGAGTAATGGCCTCAATATACATCTGAATCACTACGAATCGCTGCTGGGGCGTGCCAGCATGATACTGGGGTATGACATCACCGCAGGCAACAGCCAGCTGAATGTCTATGTGAAGACTGGCGCTATCCGCGAGTTTTCAGGGGATACCGAATATCTGTTGAACAACTCCCGGGAGAAGTACAGTTTCAAAGGTAATGGCTGGAATAACGGCGTGGGAGTCAGTGCACAGTATAACAAACAGCACACATTCTATCTCGAAGCGGATTACACGCAGGGTAACCTCTTTGATCAGAAGCAAGTCAACGGAGGATATCGCTTCAGCTTTTAAGTGCGGGATAGACAAGCCCTTAAACGATGCTGAAAATTGTTAGCGTGCGCCGGAATGAAATACAGATCACTCTGATGTATCAGAAATCGTTTCTGTCTTTCATACCCGGCGCTTAAACTGCCCTGCATCAATGCCATGTTGCTTCATTTTCCGCCACAGCGTAGTGCGGCCGATCCCAAGTAAAGCCGACATTTCCTGAATGCGACCGCCTGTGACCTGGGCTGCGTTAATAATTGCCTCTTTTTCAACTTCCGCAAATGACAGACTGGTGGAAAGGCGGGTGGCGCTGACATCATCTGTCGCCTGCTCGGTAAACAGATGTTCCGGCAAATCACTGACGCGAATGCGCCCGTTATCACTACTCAGAGCAAGATTCTCGATGACGCTGTAAAGTTCAAAATCGTTGCCTGGCCATGCACAAGAAACCAGGCGAGCGAGGGCATCGTCATCAATTTTCAGCCGCGTAGAGAAGCGTTTTTCAAGACTGCGTAATTTGTTATTCACCAGCGCCGGAATGCTGCCACGCCGCATACGCAGAGGCGGGATGGTAATTTCAAATGCATGCAGCGCGTAATACAGCTGGCGACTAAAACGATTTTGTTCCACCAGCATTGCGAGGTCCGCGGTCGTTGTTGCAATCACTTTGACATCAATTGGTATTAAACGCCGCGCATCCAGTCGCGTGATAACCCCCTGTTTGATAACCTGAAGCAAAGCAGACTGTAACTCCACCGCCAGATATTCAATCTTTTCAAGAAACAGCGTGCCGCCGTGTGCCAGTTCCAGCCGACTCAGACGGCCATTTTCATTGTCCGTGCGATCGCCACCAATAAATTCTTCCGCCAGCGCAGCATCACCATATAACTCACAATTGACGGCGATATAAGGACCTGCAGCACGCTCGCTTTCATTATGAATTGCCTGACTTAGCAGTGCCTTGCCCACGCCCTCTTCTCCACAAAGCAGGACAGGAAAGCTACTGCGCGCCGCCTGGCGACCAAAATGAATCAAGCGGCGGGTTTGCGGATCGTCCTGTGGCATATGAGCGAAGGTATGGCTGACTTTTCCTAATTGACTGGTCATCAACTGCCGCATCTGTTCCACAGGATGGAGCAACAAAATAAAGCTGGTTCCCTGCGTTTCTATTATCGGTTTAAGGGTTATCACCGCATCAATAAACTGGTGCTGGCTTTCAAAGGTTGCTTCTACGTGTTTGAGCGGATGTGCCTGTTTTATTGCTTGTTGCAATACGGCGGGTAACGTTAAGAGTTCAGTGATTGCCCGTCCCTGACTTGCCGTCGCGTCAAGGCGCAAGACCCGCGCCGCCTGGGCATTAATAAATTGCAAATTACCCTGCTCGTCCCAGCTAATCACGCCATCATCCATACTTTCTAACAGGGCATTAAGTTGATTTAAATGACGGTTAGTTTCAGCGAGCAAACTGTCCGTCAGCAGTAAATTTCCGACCTCGCGGGCGATTGCCAACGTCAACGGCAAATCAGCTGCGGTAGTTTGCTCAACCGGACACGCCAGCGCTATTGTTCCCGTCAATCGGCCCTTGCTGTCAAACAACGGCGTTGCACAAAAGGCCCAGTTCCAGAGTACCTGTTTGAAATGTTGATCGGCCATCGTTTTCACGGCCTGACCAGAGATAGCCGCTAACGATAGCGCACAAGTACCAATAATTCCCTCGGCGCAATACGTGCCGTCATTGAATCCCAGTGCACTTAGCTGCTGCAAGGTTTGCGGATCGCCATTACGGCTGAGAATGCAGGCGGTTTCATCGAGGATAAACAGCGCACACTCTCGCGGTGCCATATATTCCCAGGCATCTTCCAGCGCAGCCTGCCCGAGCGTCAGCATCGCTTTCTTACGCCGATAAATAGAAGCAAATGTCACGCCCTGGGCCTGATGTGGTACGTTCCATGTCTCCCGTTTCATCAGCTTATTGCATCGCTCCCAGGAGGTTGCAATTAAGGGAGATATGCCCCGACCATCGTTGTTAAAAGCGCCACTCATATCCCGCATCCCTTATGACAAAAGGTGTTCCGGCTCGCAATTTTAAGTATTAATACACGTAAAAGTTTCAATATGGAACATTCATTAAAGCATATGTTTCACTATGAAACATAATTTGGGCTAATTTTCTTTTCCCTTGCCTGATGCACAATGGATTCATCGGCAGTCAGTGGTCGCCGTGTCGTTGAACATCATCCATGCCCTACCGTAATTGCTGGAGCAAAATAATGAAAAAATTGATCAATGATGTGCAAGACGTACTGGACGAACAACTGGCAGGACTGGCGAAAGCGCATCCATCGCTGACACTGCATCAGGATCCGGTGTATGTCACCCGAGCTGATGCCCCTGTTGCAGGAAAAGTCGCCCTGCTGTCGGGTGGCGGCAGCGGACACGAGCCGATGCACTGTGGTTATATCGGTCAGGGGATGCTTTCGGGGGCCTGTCCGGGCGAAATTTTCACCTCACCGACGCCCGATAAAATCTTTGAATGCGCCATGCAAGTTGATGGCGGCGAAGGTGTACTGTTGATTATCAAAAATTACACCGGCGATATTCTTAACTTTGAAACAGCGACCGAGTTACTGCACGATAGCGGCGTAAAAGTGACCACTGTGGTCATTGATGACGACGTTGCGGTAAAAGACAGTCTTTATACTGCCGGGCGACGCGGCGTTGCCAACACCGTATTAATTGAAAAACTCGTAGGCGCAGCGGCGGAGCGTGGCGACTCACTGGACGCCTGTGCGGAACTGGGGCGTAAGCTGAATAATCAAGGCCACTCAATAGGTATCGCTCTCGGTGCCTGTACCGTTCCTGCCGCGGGCAAACCTTCTTTTACCCTGGCGGATAATGAGATGGAGTTTGGCGTCGGCATTCATGGTGAGCCGGGTATTGACCGCCGCCCCTTCTCTTCCCTTGATCAAACCGTCGATGAAATGTTCGACACCCTGCTGGTAAATGGCTCATACCATCGCACTTTGCGTTTCTGGGATTATCAACAAGGCAGTTGGCAGGAAGAACAACAAACCAAACAACCGCTCCAGTCTGGCGATCGGGTGATTGCGCTGGTTAACAATCTTGGCGCAACTCCGCTTTCTGAGCTGTACGGCGTCTATAACCGCCTGACCACACGTTGCCAGCAAGCGGGATTGACTATCGAACGTAATTTAATTGGCGCGTACTGCACCTCACTGGATATGACCGGTTTCTCAATCACCTTACTGAAAGTTGATGACGAAACGCTGGCACTCTGGGACGCCCCGGTCCACACCCCGGCCCTTAACTGGGGTAAATAAGGAGAAAGCAATGTCACTGAGCAGAACTCAAATTGTTAACTGGCTCACTCGTTGTGGCGATATTTTCAGCACCGAGAGCGAGTATCTTACCGGACTGGATCGCGAAATTGGCGATGCTGACCACGGGCTAAATATGAACCGAGGCTTTAGCAAAGTGGTGGAAAAACTCCCTGCTATCGCAGATAAAGATATCGGTTTCATTCTCAAGAATACCGGTATGACGCTGCTTTCCAGCGTCGGTGGTGCCAGTGGTCCGCTGTTCGGTACCTTCTTTATCCGCGCCGCACAGGCGACCCAGGCACGGCAAAGCCTGACACTGGAAGAGCTTTATCAGATGTTCCGCGATGGCGCGGACGGCGTAATCAGTCGCGGGAAAGCCGAACCTGGCGATAAAACCATGTGTGATGTGTGGGTGCCGGTGGTGGAATCGTTACGTCAGTCCAGCGAGCAAAATCTCTCTGTTCCGGTGGCGCTCGAAGCTGCCAGTAGCATCGCCGAATCCGCTGCACAAAGTACGATTACGATGCAAGCCCGCAAAGGCCGCGCCAGTTATCTCGGTGAACGCAGTATTGGTCACCAGGATCCCGGCGCGACCTCGGTGATGTTTATGATGCAAATGTTGGCGTTAGCCGCAAAAGAGTAAGGAATTGGTGATGGTAAACCTGGTCATAGTTTCACATAGCAGCCGACTGGGAGAAGGTGTCGGTGAATTAGCCCGTCAGATGTTAATGAGTGATAGTTGTAAAATCGCCATTGCCGCGGGAATTGACGATCCACAAAATCCCATTGGTACCGATGCCGTCAAAGTGATGGAGGCCATCGAATCTGTTGCTGATGCCGACCATGTGCTGGTCATGATGGATATGGGTAGCGCATTATTGAGTGCTGAAACTGCGCTGGAATTGCTGGCTCCCGAGATCGCCGCAAAAGTACGTTTGTGTGCTGCGCCGTTGGTCGAAGGTACACTGGCAGCAACGGTCAGCGCGGCCTCGGGGGCGGATATCGACAAAGTTATCTTTGACGCCATGCATGCGCTGGAAGCCAAACGTGAACAACTGGGTTTACCGTCCTCCGACACTGAAATCTCTGACACATGTCCTGCGTACGATGAAGAAGCCCGTTCTCTGGCGGTGGTCATAAAAAACCGTAACGGCCTGCATGTACGTCCGGCCTCCCGGCTGGTTTATACCTTATCGACATTTAATGCCGATATGTTGCTGGAAAAAAACGGCAAATGCGTCACACCAGAGAGTATTAACCAGATTGCGTTACTACAAGTTCGCTATAACGATACGCTGCGCCTGATTGCGAAAGGGCCAGAAGCTGAAGAGGCACTGATCGCTTTCCGTCAGCTGGCTGAAGATAACTTTGGTGAAACGGAGGAAGTCGCTCCACCTACTCTGCGTCCCGTTCCGCCTGTTTCGGGTAAAGCCTTTTATTATCAACCAGTTTTATGTACGGTACAGGCAAAATCAACCCTGACCGTGGAAGAAGAACAAGATCGATTACGCCAGGCTATTGACTTCACGTTATTAGATCTGATGACGTTAACAGCGAAAGCAGAAGCCAGCGGGCTTGACGATATTGCCGCAATCTTTTCTGGTCACCATACACTGTTAGATGATCCGGAACTGCTGGCGGCGGCAAGCGAACTCCTTCAGCATGAACATTGCACGGCAGAATATGCCTGGCAGCAAGTTCTTAAAGAACTTAGCCAGCAATACCAGCAACTGGATGATGAATATCTACAAGCTCGCTATATTGATGTGGACGATCTTCTGCATCGCACCCTGGTCCACCTGACCCAAACGAAAGAAGAACTCCCGCAGTTTAACTCGCCAACTATTCTACTGGCGGAGAACATTTATCCTTCCACAGTACTGCAACTGGATCCGGCGGTTGTAAAAGGTATCTGCCTTAGCGCCGGAAGTCCGGTATCCCACAGCGCCCTAATCGCCCGTGAACTGGGGATTGGCTGGATTTGCCAGCAGGGTGAGAAACTGTATGCGATACAACCAGAAGAAACGCTAACGCTGGACGTTAAAACGCAACGTTTCAACCGTCAGGGTTAAGCCACTGTTCGGATGGCATCGTTCTGATGTCATCCGGCAATTTACTCAGCACTAATGGTTTTTAACTACCTGTTATATTTTTCACCAATTTATGATGATTTTTCTTCGCTAATCACGAACCCAACGCCGCTGGCTGGCTAATAAACAGACGTTATTTGATCACTCTATTTCGCCGTTATTTATCCCTTTAATTCCCTTTTCTAAAATGCCTGACAGTTCGCAGAATGAGATTTCGATCATGCAGCTAGTGCGATCCTGAACTAAGGTTTTCTGATACTTGAATACCGTTTTATTCGGTTTCGCCAAAGGAGAATGATTGATGAAATCCCCCGCACCTTCTCGCCCGCAAAAAATGGCGTTAATTCCAGCCTGTATCTTTTTGTGTTTCGCTGCGCTATCGGTGCAGGCAGAAGAAACACCGGTAACACCACAGCCGCCTGATATTTTATTAGGGCCGCTGTTTAATGATGTGCAAAACGCCAAACTTTTTCCGGACCAAAAAACCTTTGCCGATGCCGTGCCGAACAGCGATCCGCTGATGATCCTTGCTGATTATCGGATGCAGCAAAACCAGAGCGGATTTGATCTGCGCCATTTCGTTAACGTCAATTTCACCCTGCCGAAAGAAGGCGAGAAATATGTTCCGCCAGAGGGGCAGTCACTGCGCGAACATATTGACGGACTTTGGCCGGTATTAACGCGTTCTACCGAAAACACCGAAAAATGGGATTCTCTGTTACCGCTGCCGGAACCTTATGTCGTGCCGGGCGGACGCTTTCGCGAGGTATATTACTGGGACAGTTACTTCACCATGTTAGGACTTGCCGAAAGCGGTCACTGGGATAAAGTCGCGAATATGGTGGCCAATTTTGCTCATGAAATAGACACTTACGGTCATATTCCCAACGGCAACCGCAGTTACTATTTAAGCCGCTCGCAACCGCCCTTCTTTGCCCTGATGGTAGAGTTACTGGCGCAGCATGAAGGCGATGCCGCGTTGAAGCAATACCTGCCGCAAATGCAAAAAGAATATGCTTACTGGATGGACGGTGTTGAAAACCTGCAAGCCGGACAACAGGAAAAACGCGTTGTCAAACTTCAGGATGGTACCCTTCTCAACCGCTACTGGGACGATCGCGATACGCCACGACCAGAGTCATGGGTGGAAGATATTGCCACCGCCAAAAGCAATCCGAATCGACCTGCCACTGAAATTTACCGCGACCTGCGCTCTGCCGCTGCGTCTGGCTGGGATTTCAGCTCGCGCTGGATGGACAACCCGCAGCAGTTAAATACCTTACGCACCACCAGCATCGTACCGGTCGATCTGAACAGCCTGATGTTTAAAATGGAAAAAATCCTCGCCCGCGCCAGCAAAGCTGCCGGAGATAACGCGATGGCAAACCAGTACGAAACGCTGGCAAATGCCCGTCAAAAAGGGATCGAAAAATACCTGTGGAACGATCAACAAGGCTGGTATGCCGATTACGACCTGAAAAGTCATAAAGTGCGCAATCAGTTAACCGCGGCCGCCCTGTTCCCGCTGTACGTCAATGCGGCAGCGAAAGATCGCGCCAACAAAATGGCGACGGCGACGAAAACACATCTGCTGCAACCCGGCGGCCTGAACACCACGTCGGTGAAAAGTGGGCAACAATGGGATGCGCCAAATGGCTGGGCACCGTTACAGTGGGTCGCGACAGAAGGATTACAAAACTACGGGCAAAAAGAGGTGGCGATGGACATTAGCTGGCACTTCCTGACCAATGTTCAGCACACCTATGACCGGGAGAAAAAGCTGGTGGAAAAATATGATGTCAGCACCACCGGAACGGGGGGCGGCGGTGGCGAATATCCATTACAGGATGGCTTTGGCTGGACCAATGGCGTGACGCTGAAAATGCTGGATTTGATCTGCCCGAAAGAGCAACCGTGTGACAATGTTCCGGCGACGCGTCCGACCGTTAAGTCAGCAACGACGCAACCCTCAACCAAAGAGGCACAACCCACACCTTAACCAGCGCTTACTCCGACAACGTCATTCGGCTTCTCCGGATGGCGTTGTCGGCAGATAACACCATAGCTATGGTTTTTTCTACACAGACGGTTTTTCAAGTCCTGGCGGGAAGTATTGCGCAAATGTTTGCCATACGTGGTTGCCGAAGATAGCGTCATTTCTACGGGTAAGTGTTTCACTTTCATCACCCGGCGATTTACGCCGACGTTGGCTATATAAAGCATCAATTGCTACCTGAATATTGTTACGGTGTTCACTCATCAACGTTTTTTTGCTTTCTGGAGTTAAATTAATAATCACATAATCCAGACACTCCAGAGAATTTAGCAACCAAAAAAAGAATTCAGACCATTCCTCTTCGCGTAACTGAAGCATTGCCGAACGGGTATTTTGGCTTAATCTGCCAGAAGGATTGATCAATTCTAAATGTTCAATAAGCGCAGCCAAAACCGCCTCACTATCCGCCCCATTTTTAACGCCTGACTGGCTACTGTCTAAAATATTTATTTTCTGAATCACACCAAAAACAACGAAACAATAATTAAAAAAGGATTCTGTTGTTGTTACCGGGAACCGACTTTATCGGATATCGAAGTGCTATATTGATTTTTTTCACCCGTAAAGCAGGTGTCGAGTATACGTTCTGATGTGAAAGCGGATAGCGGCATCTGTATCGCTATCCGCCTTATGAAAATCTTATTCTCTTCGCAGGAGGCGGAATATGCCCAGAACGAGAATAGCTCCCACCACCGCCACCAGGAAGCTGTGCAGATTAAAACCACTGATGGAGCCGCCAATGCCAAACATGGTCGCCAGCCAGCCGCCGACCACCGCACCGACTATCCCGAGAATACAGGTCAGGAAAAATCCACCACCATCACGCCCCGGCATGATTAGCTTGGCGATAATGCCGGCTATCAGGTCAAAAATAATCCAGGCAATAATTCCCATGTTCAGGCCCTCGTTTCGATGAATCGGACGCAAGAAATGCTTACATCAACGCTCTAAGTATAGGCAAGGGCGGGATCGATGCTGGGCGTATGTCGGCTGATTTAAGAACAACATGTAAAAAATATTCACGCATTTGTATTAAGTTTTGTTAACTGTGACCGATAAACCAAAGACAGTTTGTCAGTCAGGAGTTTTTCCGCGTGAGTCATTACCATGAGCAGTTCCTGAAACAAAATCCGTTAGCCGTCCTGGGCGTGTTACGCGATTTGCACAAAGCCGCAATTCCTTTGCGTCTCAGTTGGAATGGCGGGCAGCTGATCAGCAAATTACTGGCAATAACCCCGGATAAACTGGTGCTGGATTTCGGCAGTCAAGCCGAAGACAACATCGCCGTGCTAAAGGCACAGCACATTACCATTACCGCCGAAACTCAGGGTGCGAAAGTCGAGTTTACTGTTGAACAACTACAGCAGAGTGAATACTTGCAGCTTCCGGCATTTATTACCGTACCGCCTCCCACCTTATGGTTTGTACAACGACGCCGATATTTCCGCATCTCCGCCCCACTCCATCCGCCTTATTTTTGCCAGACCAAACTGGCGGATAACAGTACGTTACGTTTCCGCCTGTATGATTTGTCGTTAGGCGGCATGGGCGCATTACTGGAAACAGCAAAGCCTGCCGAATTACAAGAAGGCATGCGCTTCGCTCAGATTGAAGTCAACATGGGGCAATGGGGTGTTTTTCACTTTGACGCCCAGTTAATCTCCATCAGCGAGCGCAAAGTGATTGATGGCAAGAATGAAACCATCACCACTCCCCGTCTGAGCTTCCGTTTTCTTAACGTCAGCCCGACGGTGGAGCGGCAATTACAGCGGATTATTTTCTCTCTCGAGCGAGAAGCCCGGGAAAAAGCGGACAAAGTGCGCGACTGATTTACATCGCGTCCAGTGCCTGCTCAAGTTTGTAGATATAGCGCGGAGCCTGCGGCGCAGGGTGATTTCGCGCTACGTGTTCGAGGAACTCGTCAGCATCCAAATCGTTGATTTTGCTGATCGCCTTTTTCCGATCTGACGAGAAAGTCCGTAGCAGCGCACCTGCCCCGTTAGCGTATGACACCACCAGCGCATATTGCAGTACCTTCGGATCTTCAATGCCTGCCAGCGGGCCGGTTTCCAGAATATTCAGGTAAGCCGCCCCCATTGAAATATTACGCTCTGGATTTTTCAGCTCGCTGGTCGTCGGCTCACCACTCCAGCCCATACGGCGATAAACATCACGTCCGGAGGTTGAAGCTTTTAACTGCATCAAACCAATGGCATTCGATTTACTCACCGCGTTCGGATTACCACCCGATTCGATAGCGATAATCGCCGTGATCAATTGTGGATCGACGCCCCAGGCTGCACCGGCTTTCTGGCTTATTGGCATCCACTGCATCGCACGTTGCACCGGAACTTTCGCGTTCCACGGCGGGTTCGTATAGTCATGCTTTGATGAACAACCCGCTAATAACACAATCAAAAAGGCAAACCATCTCAATTTCACTTCTTCTATCCTTATAGCCTGGAATCGCCGTTGAGGTGACAACGGCACACCTAAGCGGCATGATATACATTTCGTTTCTGTTGTCAGCAAGGAATTGCCATGTCTCTGTTTCACTTAATTGCCCCATCGGGTTACTGCATTAAACAGCACGCCGCGCTGCGTGGTATCCAGCGCCTTACCGACGCGGGGCATCAAGTCAATAACGTCGAGGTTATTGCCCGTCGTTGTGAGCGTTTTGCGGGTACGGAAACAGAGCGTCTGGAAGATCTCAATTCCCTTGCCAGACTGACTACCCCCAACACCATCGTGCTGGCTGTACGCGGCGGTTACGGTGCCAGTCGTTTACTGGCAGATATTGACTGGCAGGCACTGGTGGCTCGCCAACAACATGACCCGTTGCTCATTTGCGGACATAGCGATTTTACCGCCATTCAGTGCGGTCTTCTGGCGCATGGCAATGTCATCACCTTTAGCGGCCCCATGCTGGTAGCAAACTTTGGCGCGGATGAACTGAACGCCTTTACCGAGCACCATTTCTGGCTGGCGTTACGCAATGAAACCTTCACCATTGAATGGCAAGGGGAAGGCCCGACATGTCGGGCCGAAGGCACGTTGTGGGGAGGCAATCTTGCGATGCTGATTTCACTGATCGGTACACCGTGGATGCCAAAAATTGAGAACGGTATTCTGGTGCTGGAAGATATTAACGAGCACCCTTTCCGGGTCGAACGTATGCTGTTGCAGCTCTATCATGCGGGAATTTTGCCACGTCAGAAGGCGATTATTCTCGGTAGCTTTAGCGGCAGCACGCCCAATGATTATGACGCAGGTTACAACCTGGAGTCAGTGTACGCGTTTTTGCGTTCCCGCCTGTCGATTCCACTCATTACCGGCCTCGATTTTGGTCATGAACAACGCACGGTTACGCTGCCGTTGGGCGCACATGCCATTCTGAATAACACCCGGGAAGGCACTCAGTTGACGATTAGCGGTCATCCTGTTCTTAAAATGTAAAAAAATCACGCTTCAGGGCTAAGTAAAACGCTGTCTCTGCCGCTAATATGGTAGGGTTTATATAAGAGACAGCGTAATCAGGAGTAACCGACCGTTGGATGCCACAACAATAATTAGCCTTTTCATCTTAGGATCCATCCTTGTCACCAGCAGTATATTACTTAGTTCATTTTCTTCCCGTCTTGGCATTCCTATTCTGGTTATTTTTCTGGCGATCGGCATGCTGGCAGGAGTCGATGGCGTCGGCGGTATCCCGTTTGATAATTACCCCTTCGCCTACATGGTAAGTAACCTGGCACTGGCGATTATTTTGCTCGACGGCGGGATGCGCACTCAGGCCAGTTCCTTTCGTGTGGCGTTAGGACCGGCACTGTCGCTGGCGACGCTGGGCGTGCTTATCACCTCTGGTTTAACCGGCATGATGGCGGCGTGGCTGTTTAATCTTGATTTGATTGAAGGCTTATTAATCGGCGCTATCGTCGGCTCTACCGATGCTGCAGCGGTCTTTTCTCTGCTGGGTGGTAAGGGGCTTAACGAACGTGTTGGCTCGACGCTGGAAATTGAATCCGGCAGTAATGATCCAATGGCGGTCTTTCTGACGATTACCCTAATTGCGATGATCCAGCATCATGAGAGCAATATTAGCTGGATGTTCATTGTCGATATTCTGCAACAATTTGGTCTGGGCATTGTAATAGGTCTTGGCGGCGGTTATTTACTACTGCAAATGATCAACCGCATCGCCCTGCCCGCCGGATTATATCCATTGCTGGCATTAAGTGGCGGTATTCTGATTTTCTCATTAACTACTGCGCTGGAAGGTAGCGGTATTCTGGCGGTGTATCTGTGCGGTTTTCTGCTGGGTAATCGCCCTATTCGCAACCGCTACGGCATCCTGCAAAATTTCGACGGCCTCGCCTGGCTGGCGCAAATCGCCATGTTCCTGGTGCTGGGGCTGTTGGTTAACCCAAGCGATCTGCTGCCTATTGCCATTCCGGCGCTCATTTTGTCCGCATGGATGATATTCTTCGCCCGTCCCCTTTCGGTATTTGCTGGATTGCTCCCCTTCCGCGGTTTCAATCTGCGTGAGCGCGTGTTTATCAGCTGGGTAGGATTACGCGGCGCGGTGCCAATCATCCTGGCCGTGTTCCCGATGATGGCGGGGCTGGAGAATGCACGTCTGTTCTTTAATGTCGCCTTCTTTGTGGTTCTGGTTTCACTGCTCTTGCAGGGAACATCACTCTCGTGGGCGGCTAAAAAAGCCAAAGTGGTGGTTCCGCCAGTGGGACGTCCGGTGTCACGCGTTGGCCTGGATATTCATCCGGAAAATCCGTGGGAGCAGTTTGTTTATCAATTGAGTGCCGATAAATGGTGCGTGGGCGCGGCACTGCGCGATTTGCATATGCCAAAAGAGACGCATATTGCGGCACTGTTTCGTGATAACCAGTTGCTTCATCCTACCGGCAGCACCCGACTGCGCGAAGGCGATGTGTTGTGTGTAATTGGTCGGGAACGCGATCTTCCGGCGCTCGGTAAACTGTTCAGCCAGTCGCCGCCGGTCGCGCTGGATCAACGCTTCTTTGGTGACTTCATTCTCGAAGCCAGCGCCAAATATGCTGATGTTGCGCTGATATATGGCCTGGAAGACGGGCGAGAATATCGTGATAAGCAGCAAACGCTGGGTGAAATTGTCCAGCAGTTGTTAGGCGCGGCACCGGTTGTCGGTGACCAGGTAGAGTTTGCCGGGATGATCTGGACGGTGGCCGAGAAAGAAGATAATGAAGTGTTGAAGATTGGCGTACGGGTGGCTGAAGAGGAAGCTGAATCTTAAATTTAATGAAGCATCTATCGCCGGTTGCGATGCTTTGCTGAACGCAGCCTGAGCCTGCAATTGTTTGTCGTCCATAATTTAACCTTCATTTGATGTTGAATTGAACATATCAAAATCAGGCAATTATACAAATCTATGTACAGGCTCCATCAAGGGTAAAGCGTGATTTATCTGAAGTCGAGTTCGAGTCAACAATGAAGCGTAAGCGTTTTATGTAGAACGCCTGTGCGGTGAGTTCAGGTTCCGGGGAAATAGTGTCCATCCTTTTAATGGACACTATCATGGGCAATGGCTCTGTCACATTAACAACTACAGTTGCTGACCAGCCGGATGGATGATTTTTTTGCACCCAGAAGACGTTGCCTCCGATCCGGCTTACAACAAGTTACACCGTCACAACCGGGACGCGTAGCGCCAGCGCGCACATCAACTCATAGCCCACCGTTCCGGCAGCGGCGGCGACATCATCAATTTTGATCTCCTTGCCCCACAGCTCAACCGGCGTACCAATACCCGCCTGCGGGCAAGGCGTTAAATCGACCGCTAGCATATCCATCGAGACGGTCCCCACCGTCATGGTGCGCACGCCGTCCACTAAAACAGGGGTACCGGTAGGCGCGTGGCGCGGATAACCGTCGGCGTACCCTGCGGCGACAATGCCGATTCGCTGTTCATCGCGCGCAGTATAGCGACCGCCGTAGCCCACACGCTCGCCCGCTTTTAGCGTCTGGACACCAATAATCTCACTGCTTAGCGTCATCACCGGACGTAATCCGGTATTGGCGATATCACGCCACTGACCGGACGGCGAAGCGCCATACAAAATAATGCCAGGCCGAACCCAGTCAAAATGCGCTTCCGGGTGCCACAGAGTCGCCGCCGAATTGGACAACGAACGCCGACACTCCAGCCCCTCCGCCGCCTGCTCAATACGCGCCATCGCGCCGGAAATTCCATCAGGATGTTCCGCTTCGGCAAAATGCGACATCAGGGTCATTTCGCCAACATTCGCCATTGCCCGCAACTGCTGCCAGACGGTAAGCACGCGATCGGGCTGGAAGCCCAACCGATTCATCCCACTGTTCACTTTAAGATAAATATCCAACGGTGCTTTTAGCCGCGCATTTTGCAGTGCTTTGAGCTGCCAGTTGCTGTGTACGCAGGTGGTCAGGCGGTGCTGGTCATAAATCTCCAGATCCTGAGCATGGAAAAATCCTTCCAGCATCAGGATCGGTCCTTTCCAGCCGCACTCACGTAACGTTATTGCCTCTTCCAGGTTAAGCAATGCAAAGCCATCGGTGGCCCCGATCGCGCTCCAGATACGCTCAATACCATGCCCGTAAGCGTTCGCTTTTACCACCGACCAGACGCGCGCGTGCGTCGCGGCCTGGCGGACAATGGACAGATTCTGTTTTAATGCCTGCAGATCGAGGCTGGCCTGTATCGGACGGGTCATCTCGTTTCCTTAGCTGTGTGCGCCATGTAAATGGCCCGGACGTGATGGCGTAAATCCACGGCTGTAGCGCGCTACGCTTAGATCCTCATATGGGATCGCTGGCGTGCGACCAGAGAGCAGATCGCTTAACAACTGACCGGAACCGCAAGCCATCGTCCAGCCGAGCGTGCCGTGACCGGTATTCAGCCACAGATTTTTAAAGCGTGTACGCCCGACAACCGGCGTGCCGTCTGGCGTCATCGGGCGCAGACCAGTCCAGAAAGTCGCCTGCTCGACATGACCGCCGCGTGGATAGAGATCGCGAACCACCATCTCCAGCGTTTCACGACGCGGTTGCAACAGCTCGGTATTAAAACCAACAATCTCCGCCATTCCGCCAACACGAATGCGGTTATCGAAACGGGTAATGGCGATTTTGTAGGTTTCATCAAGAATGGTGGATACCGGCGCACCATCTTCCTGCGCAATTGGAATGGTCAGCGAGTAGCCTTTCAGCGGATACACCGGAATATCAACAATGCCTTTGAGCATCGCCGTCGAGTAAGAACCAAACGCCATCACATACGCATCGGCCTTAATCACTTCATCGCCACACTTCACGCCGTAGATTTGCTCGCCGTCGCAAAGCAGTTGGTCAACGGGCGTATTAAAGCGGAATTTAACCCCCGCCTGCTCCGCCATCCGCGCCAGATTCTGGGTAAATAGCTGACAGTCTCCGGTTTCATCATTGGGTAACTGCAGGCCGCCCGTCAGTTTGTGCGCCACTTCTGCCAGCGCGGGCTCCACTTCCGCCAGGCGGCTGGATTCCAGCAGCTGATACGGTACGCCGGCATCTTCCAGCACGGCGATATCGCGGGTCGCATTTTCATACTGTTGTTCGGTACGGAACAGTTGCAGCGTCCCACCCTGACGCCCTTCATACTGAATATTGGTTTCGGCGCGCAATGCTTTCAGGCAATCACGGCTGTATTCCGCCAGACGCACCATCCGCCCTTTGTTTTCCATGTAGTGGCTGGTGTCGCAGTTACGTAACATTTGCCACATCCATTTCAACTGGAACTGCGTACCGTCGAGACGAACCGCCAGCGGCGCATGGCGCTGGAACATCCATTTAATCGCTTTTAAAGGCACACCTGGTGCCGCCCACGGTGCAGCATATCCGGGGGAGATTTGCCCGGCATTCGCGGCACTGGTTTCCAGGGCGGCCCCCGGCTCCCGATCAATGACGGTGACCTCATGTCCTGCCTGATTTAAGTACCAGGCGCTGGCAACGCCTACCACACCACTTCCCAGTATGACAACTCGCATAGCCACTCCGATAACGGTAGATACAGTAAAAGAATAATAATCTAATCACATCTTGATAACTCAGTTGAAAATATTATTCAACATACGGCTTTTTTATGGTGAGCTGGCTCACATCTCCCTGACTCTGCGGCAATATGGCGTCTTTAGTATCTCCTGCTGAACGCCCTTTTTATCCAGCATAAAATTCCGTTCAGAAGCGGATTAGTGGCACTCTGATAATAAGAAATCGCAAAGAAAAAAATTCTCCGGCGACGCGGTTTTTAACAGGTGTTCTATGCTTGAAATGAGGTGCTCCACACAGAGAGCGCCGACAACAATGAGGTGCGCGTATGGCGACGATCGATTCTATGAATAAGGACACCACACGTTTGAGCGATGGACCCGACTGGACGTTCGACCTGCTGGATGTTTATCTGGCAGAGATAGACCGGGTGGCGAAACTCTACCGGCTGGATACCTACCCGCACCAGATTGAAGTGATAACCTCAGAACAGATGATGGATGCCTACTCCAGCGTCGGCATGCCAATTAACTATCCGCACTGGTCATTCGGTAAAAAGTTTATCGAGACTGAACGGCTGTATAAGCACGGTCAGCAAGGACTGGCCTATGAAATCGTCATTAACTCTAACCCGTGTATCGCTTACCTGATGGAAGAGAACACCATTACCATGCAAGCGCTGGTGATGGCTCATGCCTGCTATGGGCATAACTCTTTCTTCAAAAACAATTACTTATTCCGTAGCTGGACCGACGCCAGTTCGATTGTCGATTATCTGATTTTTGCCCGTAAATATATTACCGAGTGCGAAGAGCGTTATGGCGTTGATGAAGTAGAACGGCTTCTGGACTCGTGCCACGCGCTGATGAACTACGGCGTGGACCGGTACAACCGCCCGCAAAAAATCTCGCTGCAAGAAGAGAAAGCCCGGCAGAAAAGTCGCGAAGAGTATCTGCAAAGTCAGGTCAATATGCTCTGGCGTACCCTGCCGAAGCGCGAGGAAGAGAAAACGGTTGCTGAAGCGCGCCGCTATCCGTCCGAACCACAAGAAAACCTGCTCTATTTTATGGAGAAAAATGCGCCACTGCTGGAATCATGGCAGCGTGAAATCCTGCGTATTGTGCGTAAGGTGAGCCAGTATTTTTATCCGCAAAAACAGACTCAGGTGATGAACGAAGGCTGGGCGACCTTCTGGCACTACACCATCCTTAACCATCTGTATGATGAAGGGAAAGTAACGGAACGTTTTATGCTGGAGTTTTTGCACAGCCACACCAATGTGGTCTTCCAGCCCCCCTATAACAGCCCGTGGTACAGCGGCATCAACCCGTATGCCCTCGGGTTCGCCATGTTCCAGGATATTAAACGGATTTGTCAGTCGCCAACGGAAGAAGACAAATACTGGTTCCCGGATATCGCCGGTTCCGACTGGCTGGAAACGCTGCATTTCGCGATGCGTGATTTCAAAGATGAGAGTTTTATCAGCCAGTTCCTGTCACCGAAAGTGATGCGTGATTTCCGCTTCTTCACCGTGCTGGATGACGATCGGCATAATTATCTGGAGATTTCCGCTATTCATAATGAAGAAGGTTATCGGGAGATCCGTAACCGGTTATCGTCGCAATATAACTTAAGTAATCTGGAGCCGAATATTCAGATCTGGAACGTGGATTTGCGCGGCGACCGTTCGCTGACGCTGCGTTATATTCCACATAATCGCGCACCGCTGGATCGGGGGCGCAAAGAAGTCCTGAAGCATGTGCATCGCCTGTGGGGATTTGATGTGATGCTCGAACAGCAAAACGAAGACGGCAGCATCGAGTTGCTGGAACGTTGCCCGCCAAGAATGGGAAATCTGTAAAAACAACAAAAAACCCCTCGTTTGAGGGGTTTGCTCTTTAAACGGAAGGGATTATCGCCCCTGAATGGCTAAATCACCCGGCAGATTTTTCTGCATCCGGTGCCAAATCTCGCCACTCTCATGCCCATAGCGACGCACTGTTTCGTACACCTGATCGTGCGCGCCTTCACTGCACAACGCCGACAGTTTGTGGTAGAAGCCCAGCGCCAGACTGCGCGCTTCCGGATTGGCGAAATAGTGACGACCAATACGCGTATACAGCCCTTTCATCCCGTTAAGAATCAGACCGTAAATCGGGTTGCCGGAAGCAAACGCCAGGCCGCGGAATATGTTGTAATCCAGCTCGGCAAAGGCATCGGCGTGATCGGCCACTTCATTAGCGGTAGCCAGCACTTCCTGCGCTTTATCGGGATGCTGACGAAACGCGGTGCGAATAAAAATAGTGGAAATATTGGTACGCACCGACAGCAAATTATCAATAAGCTGCGGCACACTTTCGTGATCCAGTCGCGCCAGTGTTTCAAGGATATTTAAACCGGAAGTTTCCCAGAAATTATTCACCTTCGTCGGCTTGCCATGTTGAATGGTCAACCAGCCATCTCGTGCCAGACGCTGTAACACTTCACGTAACGTAGTACGCGTTACGCCAATTAATTCTGAAAGTTCACGTTCTGCGGGCAAAATAGTCCCGGGAGGGAAGCGGTTATTCCAGATACTTTCAATAATGTACTCTTCCGCGAAACCCGCCGGGCTTTGCGCCTTAATGACCATAGTGAGATTTCCATAACACAGCAAAACAAAGTTGGACTCATCATACCAGAGGGCTAACTACGCTGATAGCAGACAAAAAGAAGAAAAAGGGATCAAGGCTTCATTTTCCGCATCTCTTTCCCCTTGACTATCAAGACTTGCCTCACTCCTGCCTGACCGTTAAGCTTTGCGTTTAAACATAAAAACATCATTGATTATTTGTAAGGTAAGGGAAACCATCATGGAGATCTCCTGGGGCCGCGCGCTATGGCGCAATTTTTTGGGCCAGTCCCCCGACTGGTACAAACTCGCCCTCATCATTTTCTTAATCGTAAACCCGTTAATTTTCCTCATCAGCCCTTTCGTCGCGGGCTGGTTGCTGGTAGCGGAATTTATTTTCACTCTGGCGATGGCCCTGAAATGCTACCCGCTGCTCCCCGGTGGTCTGTTGGCTATCGAAGCGGTATTCATCGGAATGACCAGCGCGGAACACGTCCGTGAAGAGGTGGCGGCAAATCTTGAAGTCTTGCTGTTACTGATGTTTATGGTGGCGGGTATCTATTTTATGAAACAGCTGTTGCTGTTCATATTTACCCGTTTGCTGTTAAGCATTCGCTCCAAAATGCTGCTGTCGCTCTCTTTTTGCGTGGCGGCTGCGTTCCTCTCCGCGTTCCTCGATGCCTTAACCGTCGTGGCGGTGGTGATCAGCGTTGCAGTCGGTTTTTATGGTATTTATCACCGCGTAGCCTCTTCCCGTACCGAAGACACCGACCTGCAAGACGATAGTCATATCGACAAGCATTACAAAGTGGTTCTGGAACAGTTCCGTGGCTTTCTGCGTAGCCTGATGATGCATGCCGGTGTCGGCACCGCATTAGGCGGCGTAATGACCATGGTGGGCGAACCACAGAACCTGATCATCGCTAAAGCGGCTGGCTGGCATTTTGGCGATTTCTTCCTGCGCATGTCGCCGGTGACCGTTCCGGTTCTGATTTGTGGCCTGTTAACCTGCCTGCTGGTAGAGAAGCTGCGTTGGTTTGGCTACGGTGAAACGCTGCCGGAGAAAGTCCGCGAAGTGTTGCAACAGTTTGACGATCAAAGCCGCCACCAGCGTACCCGTCAGGATAAAATCCGTCTGATTGTCCAGGCGATTATTGGCGTCTGGCTGGTGACTGCGCTGGCGTTGCATCTGGCGGAAGTTGGCTTGATTGGTTTGTCAGTCATTATTCTGGCAACATCATTGACCGGTGTCACCGATGAGCATGCTATCGGTAAAGCCTTCACCGAATCTCTGCCATTCACCGCACTGTTGACGGTGTTTTTCTCGGTAGTCGCGGTGATTATCGACCAACAACTGTTTTCGCCAATTATTCAGTTTGTGTTGCAGGCATCGGAACATGCTCAGCTGTCGCTGTTCTATATTTTCAACGGTCTGCTGTCATCCATTTCGGATAACGTCTTCGTGGGGACGATTTATATCAACGAAGCGAAAGCGGCAATGGAAAGTGGCGCTATCACGTTGAAGCAATACGAGCTGCTGGCGGTCGCCATTAATACCGGTACCAATCTGCCCTCCGTCGCTACGCCGAACGGTCAGGCTGCGTTCCTGTTCCTGCTGACCTCTGCACTCGCGCCATTGATTCGCCTCTCTTATGGCCGCATGGTGTGGATGGCCCTGCCTTACACCCTCGTCCTGACACTCGTCGGCTTGCTCTGCGTCGAGTTTACGCTTGCCCCTGTAACCGAATGGTTTATGCAAATGGGCTGGATAGCAACGCTTTGATAACAACTTACCGGGCATATAAATGCCCGGTTTGCCTTTTCGCCCGATAATTGTCCAATTGCGTCCTATTTTTGCTGCCTCCTGGTGGCGCAGCGAATGAATTGGTTTAAACTGCGCACTCTATGCATATTGCAGGGAAATGATTATGTTGCGATTTTTGAACCAATGTTCACAAGGCCGGGGCGCGTGGCTGTTGATGGCGTTTACTGCTCTGGCACTGGAACTGACGGCGCTGTGGTTCCAGCATGTGATGTTACTGAAACCTTGCGTGCTCTGTATTTATGAACGCTGCGCGTTATTCGGCGTTCTGGGTGCTGCGCTGATTGGCGCGATCGCCCCGAAAACTCCGCTGCGTTATGTAGCGATGGTTATCTGGTTGTATAGTGCGTTCCGCGGTGTGCAGTTAACTTACGAGCACACCATGCTTCAGCTCTATCCTTCGCCGTTTGCCACCTGTGATTTTATGGTTCGTTTCCCGGAATGGCTGCCGCTGGATAAGTGGGTGCCGCAAGTGTTTGTCGCCTCTGGCGATTGCGCCGAGCGTCAGTGGGATTTTTTAGGTCTGGAAATGCCGCAGTGGCTGCTCGGTATTTTTATCGCTTACCTGATTGTCGCAGTGCTGGTGGTGATTTCCCAGCCGTTTAAAGCGAAAAAACGTGATCTGTTCGGTCGCTAATCCATTCGGCGCTCCTGCGGGAGCGCTTTTTTCCTGCCGCTATATTTATTTGACCCTCAGTAAATCAGAACTTCGCGTTGTATAACGTGGTGAAAGCATGGCTCGCTTCATCTGCCATTGTTGCTGGATCCCCTGCCCGGCAAAATAGAGTGTTCCTCTGCCCTCTTTAGCATTCAGTGTATCCATTACCGTCATCAATTGCTCACTCCCGGGGCGCGGTGCGTTGTCATCGAATAAATTGAGCTGCGCGACTCCCTGACTGAAGAAATCCCCCAGCATCACGCCCGCTTTTTGGTAACGATGGCCCGCTTGCCAGATGGCATCCAGAGATCGCGTAGCAGCGTTAATGATATCCCTGCTGTCCTGAGTGGGCGTCAGCAGTTTTGCCGACGCGCTATTGCCGTAATAAGGTTCATTGAGCGCAAATGGTGACGTCTTAATAAACGTGGAGATAAACCGACAATATTGATGCTCGCTGCGAAGTTTTTCCGCCGCCCGGGCAGCGTAACTACAAATGGCCTGCCGCATCGACGGATAATCCGTGATGCGTTCACCAAACGAGCGGGAACAGATAATTTCCTGCTTCGTCGGTGCAAACTCTTCCAGTTGCAAACAGGGTTCGCCGCGCAGTTCACGCACCGTTCTTTCGAGCACGACATTAAAATGTTTACGGATAAACCGGATATCTGTATCCGCCAAATCGAGAACGGTTTTGATCCCCATCGCGTCCAGTTTTTTGCTGATCCGCCGTCCAATCCCCCAGACGTCATCCACGGGGAGAGCAGACATTAATTTACGCTGGCGTTCCAGATTTGATAAATCCACCACCCCACCCGTCTGCCGCTGCCATTTTTTTGCCGCATGATTGGCAAGCTTAGCCAGCGTTTTGGTCTGGGCGATCCCCACACCAACAGTAAGATGGGTACGTTGTAGCACCGTTGCGCGAATTTCTCTGCCAAAATCAGTCAGATCGCGACAATTACGCACACCTGTCAGATCGCAGAATGCCTCATCAATACTGTAAATCTCGACGCGGGGCGATAGCTCTTCCAGCGTCGACATCACCCGATTGCTCATGTCTGCGTAAAGCTCATAATTGCTGCTAAAGCAAACCACGCCACAGCGACGAAACAGATCTTTTTGTTTGAACCAGGGATCGCCCATTTTAACGCCAAGCGCCTTTGCCTCAGCGTTTCGGGCGATAACGCAACCGTCATTATTCGATAGCACAACCACCGGTTTACCCCATAAATCAGGGCGAAACACCGTCTCACAGCTGGCATAAAACGCGTTTACATCACAGAGGGCAAACATCAGCGCATCGCCTTAACGACGTGGATCACCACACCAAAGACATCCAGCGTATCTTCACTACTGATGGTAATGGGCGAGTACGCGCTGTTCATGGGAATAAGCTGTACCGTCGGGCGTAGTTGCAATTTTTTCACCGTAAACTCGCCGTCAACAGCAGCGATGACAATATCACCATGGCTGGCGGTAATAGCGCTATCGACAATCAGTAAATCACCGTCACTAATTCCACCATCAATCATAGAATCACCACTTGCTTTGACGAAGTAAGTCGCGCTGGGATGCTGGATCAACAGTTGATTCAGATCGATGCGCTGTTCAACGTAATCTGCTGCCGGTGAAGGAAAGCCACACTGAACAAGATCGCTAAATAGCGGAAAAGTCACAATTTCGCGGAGATCCGCAGGCTTGATAAACAACATAATAATCTGCCTGAAGTTATACTGTTTTTATATACAGTAGTCTGTTCTTGCCAGCAGATCAATACTGATTCAGGCTATCAATATTTGTCGCTGCATAGGCTGCTGATTTTTCGTTCTCTTATCTTGTGCTCACGTGGCCTTCTGGCGACGACGCTCATCCAGCAGAAATGAAAAATATCACCCGGCTAAAAAATAGAATAGAAGCATTCGCCATAATGACATTAAACATTGTTTGATATTTATCATATTAATAGAAATAAAGACATTGACGCATCCCGCCCGGCTAACTATGAATTAGATGAAGTAAAATTTATTAATAGTTGTAAAACAGGAGTTTCATTACAATTTATATATTTAAAGAGGCGAATGATTATGACTGAAATCGTTGCAGATAAAACGGTAGAAGTAGTTAAAAACGCAATCGAAACCGCAGATGGAGCATTAGATCTTTATAATAAATATCTCGATCAGGTCATCCCCTGGCAGACCTTTGATGAAACCATAAAAGAGTTAAGTCGCTTTAAACAGGAGTATTCACAGGCAGCCTCCGTTTTAGTCGGCGATATTAAAACCTTACTTATGGATAGCCAGGATAAGTATTTTGAAGCAACCCAAACAGTGTATGAATGGTGTGGTGTTGCGACGCAATTGCTCGCAGCGTATATTTTGCTATTTGATGAGTACAATGAGAAGAAAGCATCCGCCCAGAAAGACATTCTCATTAAGGTACTGGATGACGGCATCACGAAGCTGAATGAAGCGCAAAAATCCCTGCTGGTAAGCTCACAAAGTTTCAACAACGCTTCCGGGAAACTGCTGGCGTTAGATAGCCAGTTAACCAATGATTTTTCAGAAAAAAGCAGCTATTTCCAGTCACAGGTAGATAAAATCAGGAAGGAAGCATATGCCGGTGCCGCAGCCGGTGTCGTCGCCGGTCCATTTGGATTAATCATTTCCTATTCTATTGCTGCGGGCGTAGTTGAAGGAAAACTGATTCCAGAATTGAAGAACAAGTTAAAATCTGTGCAGAATTTCTTTACCACCCTGTCTAACACGGTTAAACAAGCGAATAAAGATATCGATGCCGCCAAATTGAAATTAACCACCGAAATAGCCGCCATCGGTGAGATAAAAACGGAAACTGAAACAACCAGATTCTACGTTGATTATGATGATTTAATGCTTTCTTTGCTAAAAGAAGCGGCCAAAAAAATGATTAACACCTGTAATGAGTATCAGAAAAGACACGGTAAAAAGACACTCTTTGAGGTACCTGAAGTCTGATAAGCGATTATTCTCTCCATGTACTCAAGGTATAAGGTTTATCACATTTAAAAACACAGACGTTTTTTAAAGATTGAGAGTTACCTGTTGATAATAAGGTATCGGGTAACTCTCATTATGACAGAGCGCTTTCAAAAACAGGGCTACGAAATGGCGAGCATCCAGACGTATATTAAGAAAGCCCCCATCAGCATCTATTAAATTTATCACTGCGCCCAGTCAGGTTTATTTAAGATATGATCCTGCCAGTCAATCACTTCTGATTCTTTCACTGCGATATGACGCACAGAGATACGTTCACCATGCATTGCCGCTTTCGAACCAGTAAGTAGCGGATGCCACGCAGGTAAATCTTTACCTTCCGCCAGCAAACGATAAGCGCAGGTCATTGGCAGCCATTCGAATGTTGGCAGATTTTCACGGGTTAATTTAATGCAGTCGGGTTCAAACTCGAAACGACGTTCGTAGTTCCGACATTGACAGGTTTTAATATTGAGCTGGCGACAGGCTACGTTAGTGAAGTAGATTTCGTCGGTGTCTTCATCCATCAGTTTATGCAGGCAACACTGACCGCAACCATCACACAACGACTCCCATTCCGCATCGCTCATTTCGTCCAGGGTTTTACTTTGCCAGAAAGGTACATCGCTCATCAGGTGTTCCGCCATTACGTTAAAACGCACCTTATAACCAGTCTGGCACAGCGATGCAAGTTTTGCCGCCGCTTTCAGGCGGCAAAAAGTATTACAAAACGCGAGTTGTCAAAGAATGCCCATCGAAAGTGACTGTCAGCTCATCACCGCTTTGCAACGGGCCGACGCCATCAGGCGTGCCTGTCAACACAACGTCACCGGCCTTGAGGGTAAAAAACTTGCTCATATAAGCGATCAGCGGAACGATTTTATGGATCATGTCCGCAGTCGTACCTTGCTGGCGTTGTTCGCCGTTTACGCTCAGGCTCAGCGTTGTATTTTGCGGGTCGCCGGTAAATTCCGCCGCGGGAATAAACCCGGAAAGCGGACAAGAGTTATCAAACGCTTTAGCCTTTTCCCACGGCTGCCCGGCTTTCTTCATTTTTCCCTGAACATCACGCAATGTCAGATCGAGCGCCACGCCATAACCGGCAATGGCTTTGCGGACATGCTCTTCCGTAGCCTGACGCAGTGTCGCGCCAATCAACACCGCCAGTTCGACTTCATGATGAACTGAACCGAAATCGGATGGGATCGCCAATGGCTGCCGCAGATCGCACAGTGCCGTTTCTGGTTTAATAAACAGCACTGGCTCTTCGGGCACTGCGCTGCCCATCTCTTTAATATGTTTGGCATAGTTACTGCCAACACAGACTACTTTACTCACCGGATAATCCAGCAGCGCACCTTGCCAGTTGTGATGTTGATACATAACGTTCCCCTCACCTTATCGTGGATATGAAAACCCGCGCCGACAAAGATAATGCCACCGCCGGATATCGGTTATTTGTTAGTGTCGTCTGTTTTCTGCCCCATGACGGAAAGATGTTGCTTCAGCAAATCTTCGGGTGGTGGCGGTAACTGCAAATAGTAACCTTGCTCGGTTAATGCCTGTTTAACCTTTTCAATATCGGCATTGACCAGTTTCTTCCGCCCATCCAGCGGCAGAATCATCGCTAACTGAGGCTGACCAAAACCTTTCATCAGTTCCTCAGGAACACGCGAAAAATCGTCTTTTTTTTCGACATATAAATAGGTCTGGTCACGCTTGCTGCTTCGATAAATCACACAAAACATACTTTTACTCTTTAAGATGCCAGGTTTTGGCATAAGCTAACATCAATGAAACCCGCGCCACAAGCCAGCCAGCTGTAGATTTCTACGGTTTGTTGAGTCCATGCCCCCTTTATAAGTAATCCCCCCGGCAAAAATGCCGCAACGTGATTTTACCGAACGCAGGAAAGCCACTGGAATTCTCCCGTTAGGGATTGTTATATTATAACAGTTCATCGTACTCATTCTGAACAGGAGACTACCAATGAAAATCAAGAGCATCAGGAAGGCTGTATTGCTGCTTGCACTGCTAACCTCCACGAGCTTTGCTGCGGGTAAGAATGTCAATGTTGAGTTCAGAAAAGGCCATAGCAGCGCTCAGTACTCCGGCGAAATAAAGGGATACGATTACGATACATATACCTTCTATGCCAAAAAAGGTCAGAAAGTGCATGTGAGTATCTCTAATGAAGGCGCTGATACTTACCTCTTCGGGCCAGGAATCGATGATTCAGTTGATTTATCCAGATATTCCCCAGAACTCGATAGTCACGGACAATACTCACTCCCTGCTTCTGGCAAATATGAGCTGCGAGTGTTGCAAACCCGAAACGACGCCCGTAAAAACAAAACTAAAAAATATAACGTCGATATTCAAATTAAGTAAATGTCAACCGACGGGGACTCTCCCCGTCATAAACGTTAATGCCCCACTCCTCTCTGTCGCTCAAGAGGTTAATGACGAATAGAACATAATGTAAACAAGACATCACTCACGACACATAAATAACATCTTTGTGGTGGTTTGATTGATTTTTCCACTCCGCTTACCATCCACACCAAAATAACGATCATCACGACATAATTTTTCTTTAACATCGCAAAATACACCGTTAGCGAATGTAAATTCGCTGGGATCGTAGCCTTGTAATGATTGTAAGTTTTCAGCGGCTTTTTCGCCGAGATATTTCCTTGTTAACTCTGGGGAAATGCCATCTGAGTTCACACAAATATACGGGTCGCAAACAACGCCGCACGCCGGAGATTGAAGTCCGCCAGCGTCATTTCCAGACGCCATTGATGAGAACATCATCCCCACACCTGACAATCCGATATAAAAAATACGCATCATATTCATAGCACATCCTGATAATCCAACCGTACAACACTTATGCTCATTTCATCATCAATCCGTAATCAAAACCGCTGACCTGGACGAGTTACGATGACCTGACAGAAGTATCAGACGTCTTCTGCGGTTTCTATGATAGAGCAATTCTGTGGCGGATATTAAGATAACGGGTATCTGTTCTTTAATGATGCCGCAAAAAATGGAAAGTTAAGAAAGCCTGGCGTGGTGAAAAAATACACTTGCCTCAATACTGGATATTTAAACAGGTCTGGAGATGCTGTCACGATTAGGGTGCGGAAAAAGGAAGCGTAAATAAGAACAATCAAAAGTACGACGGCAATGGGTTGATTGACAAGGGTATTTTTTAAGCTATGAATCAGCGCCATTTATCACAGAATAGACTTTTACTCTGAATAAATGGGAGGGTGACTTGCCTCAATATAATCCAGACTATAACATGCCTTATAGTCTTCGGAACATCATCGCGCGCTGGCGATGATTAATAGCTAATTGAGTAAGGCCAGGATGTCAAACACGCCAATCGAGCTTAAAGGCAGTAGCTTCACTTTATCTGTGGTTCATCTGCATGAGGCAGAACCTAAGGTTATCCATCAGGCGCTGGAAGACAAAATCGCTCAGGCCCCCGCATTTTTAAAACATGCCCCCGTTGTACTCAACGTCAGTGCACTGGAAGACCCGGTAAACTGGTCAGCGATGCATAAGGCGGTTTCGGCAACCGGTTTGCGGGTTATTGGCGTAAGTGGCTGCAAAGATGCGCAACTTAAAGCCGAAATTGAAAAGATGGGGCTGCCTATCCTGACGGAAGGAAAGGAAAAAGCGCCACGTCCAGCTCCCACACCGCAGGCTCCAGCGCAAAATACAACGCCGGTCACAAAAACGCGTTTAATAGATACCCCGGTGCGTTCCGGTCAGCGTATTTATGCTCCACAATGTGATCTGATTGTTACAAGCCACGTTAGCGCTGGGGCCGAATTGATTGCCGATGGGAACATTCATGTCTATGGCATGATGCGCGGTCGTGCGCTGGCAGGGGCAAGTGGTGACCGGGAAACGCAAATATTTTGTACGAACCTGATGGCGGAACTGGTGTCCATCGCAGGTGAATACTGGCTGAGTGATCAAATCCCAGCAGAATTTTATGGCAAAGCGGCGCGACTGCAGTTAGTCGAAAACGCTTTGACCGTTCAACCGTTAAATTGATCCCTTTTTAACAAGGAATTTCTATGGCACGCATTATTGTTGTTACTTCGGGCAAAGGGGGTGTTGGTAAGACAACCTCCAGCGCGGCCATCGCCACTGGTTTGGCCCAGAAGGGAAAGAAAACTGTCGTGATAGATTTTGATATCGGCCTGCGTAATCTCGACCTGATTATGGGTTGTGAACGCCGGGTCGTTTACGATTTCGTCAACGTCATTCAGGGCGATGCAACGCTAAATCAGGCGTTAATTAAAGATAAGCGTACTGAAAATCTCTATATTCTGCCGGCATCGCAAACACGCGATAAAGATGCCCTCACCCGTGAAGGGGTCGCCAAAGTTCTTGATGATCTGAAAGCGATGGATTTTGAATTTATCGTTTGTGACTCCCCGGCAGGGATTGAAACCGGTGCGTTAATGGCACTCTATTTTGCAGACGAAGCCATTATTACCACCAACCCGGAAGTCTCCTCAGTACGCGACTCTGACCGTATTTTAGGCATTCTGGCGTCGAAATCACGCCGCGCAGAAAATGGCGAAGAGCCTATTAAAGAGCACCTGCTGTTAACGCGCTATAACCCAGGCCGCGTAAGCAGAGGTGACATGCTGAGCATGGAAGATGTGCTGGAGATCCTGCGCATCAAACTCGTCGGCGTGATCCCAGAGGATCAATCAGTATTGCGCGCCTCTAACCAGGGTGAACCGGTCATTCTCGACATTAACGCCGATGCGGGTAAAGCCTACGCAGATACCGTAGAACGTCTGTTGGGAGAAGAACGTCCTTTCCGCTTCATTGAAGAAGAGAAGAAAGGCTTCCTCAAACGCTTGTTCGGAGGATAAGTTATGGCATTACTCGATTTCTTTCTCTCGCGGAAGAAAAACACAGCCAACATTGCAAAAGAACGGCTGCAGATTATTGTTGCTGAACGCCGTCGCAGCGATGCAGAACCGCATTATCTGCCGCAGTTGCGTAAAGATATTCTTGAGGTCATTTGTAAATACGTACAAATTGATCCTGAGATGGTAACCGTACAGCTTGAGCAAAAAGATGGCGATATTTCTATTCTTGAGCTGAACGTGACCTTACCGGAAGCAGAAGAGCTGAAATAAGCCCGCTGTAAAAGCGCATTTATCTTCAAGGCAGAGTTATCTCTGCCTTGAGTTTTTCATCCCTCTCATCCACGTTGTGGTAAAGCGGCGAGTATTCTTGCTGATACTCCTCATTGCTATTTCCACCTCCCCCTTTACACCTTAAGGCTGTTCCCACGCACAAAACAAAATGTTTATGCCTGGTTGAGTAAATAACCTTATTGTTAGTATGGATATACTGGGAGATGATAACCCCGCAATTTCATTATTCATTGTTCTCCCATAGGATGAGGTTTCCCGCCGTAACTGGCGGGCTTTTTTTGCCCCAGAATTTTCCCTTTCAACATCCTGTAAACGAAAACTGCGCCGAAGCGCAGTTTAATCGTTGATGGTCAGAACGACCAGTTCACACCAGCCACCGCGTTCCACGGGGATTCCACACCGGCACCATGGCTATACCCCACCCCGAGATGTCCGCTAAACGTACTGCTGAATGAGGCTTTAATAGCTGCCTGGTATATTCCACGTCTGCCCGACAAATCATTGACGAAATTACCGTCATTATTCACCTTCACCCGGTTATCATCGACAAATTCTTTGCGCACAGCCGCCTTCAGCCAGGGTTCATTTCCATACCGTTCCCCAGGCGCATGTTGTAACTCAGCGTTGCACCCAGTTCACGATATATACTGCGGGTATCGACTGATTTCGATTCCATGCCATTGGATAAATGATAGTAGCGTCTAAGTGACCTAAGCTCTGCTGCAACATCAGCCCGCAGGCACCAGACCAGGGGATTCATCCTGAAGAGACAGCGCAGGTGTATTGTGTTCACCGCTCACCAAAGACATCATGATGAAATGATGATATCCCGCATAAGAAAGAGGCATTTTTTACACGCAGTGCGCTGAAGTGTAGTTGGATAAAAAATCACTCTTTTCTGATAATACTGTCGTACGCTTATCTTTCGACAATGAGGCCGTCGGCAAAATAAAATGACTAATGTAATCGTTGCTGATGAATATCTTCTGCTCACATAAAAATCACACAATAATATTGATAAATCAGATTATCTTACCTTTACAACATTGCGTTAACAGTCAATGACACTTCTTGAATAAAAATATTGTCAATCAATGAGTTATTCCTCATTTAAGATTATTCTCATTCACGTAAAAAACATAATTCCTATCATCACAGCCACGCTCATTTTGAATTATCTGAATAATAGCGAGCGTTCTTTAGTTAAGCAGATCTTAATTGAAGACGAAATTATTGTGTGTGCAACTTACTTAATACCGGACATCTAAGTTGAAGAAAAAAATACTTGCCTTCGGGCTTATCTCAGCATTGTTCTGCTCCACGCCAGCGATGGCGGATATGAACCGCACCACGAAAGGTGCATTGCTAGGCGCAGGCGTTGGTTTACTTACTGGCAATGGTGTTAATGGCGTACTGAAAGGTGCAGCTGTTGGCGCTGGTGTTGGTGCAGTAACAGAAAAAGGCCGCGACGGTAAAAATGCGCGTAAAGGTGCAAAAGTGGGTGCCGCCGTTGGTGCTGTCACTGGCGTTCTGACCGGCAATGGCCTCGAAGGGGCGATTAAAGGTGCCGTGATTGGCGGTACGGGTGGTGCAATTCTGGGTAAAATGAAATAAGGAATGATGATGAAAAAATTTGCTTTACTGGCGGGCCTGTTTGTTTTCGCACCAATGACCTGGGCGCAGGACTACAATATTAAAAACGGTTTGCCGTCAGAAACCTATATTACTTGCGCAGAAGCCAACGAAATGGCAAAAACTGACAGCGCACAGGTTGCAGAAATTGTTGCGGTAATGGGTAATGCCAGCGTTGCCAGCCGTGATTTAAAAATTGAGCAATCTCCGGAACTGAGCGCCAAAGTGGTAGAAAAACTGAATCAGGTTTGCGCTAAAGACCCGCAAATGCTGTTGATCACGGCAATTGATGACACCATGCGTGCTATCGGCAAAAAATAATATTTCATATGTACCGCGTCGATGAATACGACGCGGTTTTTTAGCTAACGGCGGGATCAGAACTTATATTTCAGGCCCACCATCACTGCGGTGTCATTGTAGCCATTATCACCCAGCTGCACGCCCACATTCCCCAGACGCTGGCCGCTGGATTCAGGTTGCCATTTACGCCAAGTTTAATTTCCCCCAAATTACTCGCCCCATCTTGTTCGACTTTCACACCGTTCATTGAGACAGCAAAATCTTTACTGTTATGGATCCAGTTCATTTCAACAAAAGGTTCAAAGTCGTCACCGTGCGGACCGCTGTTTTTCTCCTGAGTACGAATAAAGGTGCGGAAGCCGAGTCGGGTCTGGATGTTGTTATTTGCGTCATTCTCAATACGTGAGCCATTGGCTTCCGTGTGCGCATTATGATCGACGCCCATCCAGATAGCCTGTGCCTGTGGCTGGAAGATCCACGTATATTTCGCCGCTTCCAGACCAAAGGATTTATTCAGGGCAAAACCGTAACCCGCTTCCAGCGAGACGGTTGCACCTTTCGCGCTATAGGATTCATAGGCTAATTCATCCCCTTTCACCGAGTTTTTAAACCAGCTATATTGCGCCCAGGAGTCAATGTATGCGCCTTTTTTACTGATGTCATCGGCAAACCAGGTGGCATACAGCCCTGCGCTATAGCCTCTGACACTCCCTTTCGAACGATAATCCGACACGCTGGAATGAGTTAAGTTGTAGTCGCGGGCATAACCAGCCATCACTCCCAAACGCCAACTGTCACTATCGGTAAAACCACCGGTTAACAGATCGCCCCCTAACTGCGAGACGTAGCGATGCGAGGTCGTTCTCAACTGTCCGTTGCTGTCACGCCAGGCATTATGCCCGCCAATTTGACGTAGCCAAAGTCGGCTTGAACGCTCCTGTTCAGTTACAGGATCGATGTAGCGCGTTTCACCCGCACGGTCGTTCAGACGCATAACAAAAAGAGTGTTAGCAGCTGCCAGGTTAGCGACGTAACTTCCAGCTTCGGGGCGCAGGACGGGGGTAGGCGTTTCTGTTGATTCTGAATTTCCCTCTGAGCTGTTATCCTCCTCATTCACTGACTGATAACTTGTCAAATACCAGTTTTTGCCTTGTTGTTTTAGTTGATATTCGAAAGCTCCAGCTGCAATCCTTGCATCACCTTATCTGAAGGCATCTGCTGGAGATTCATCGCCATTCACAGTTATGAGTTCGATCCCGTTTAGCGTGGCCGCGCCGCTTCCTCCAGCATTTTTCACATAGACGGTAGTTGAACCCGAAGTATTACCCTCAACAATAAGTCTGTCCGTAGCCGATTTATCATCACCTAATACGGTGCGGATATTAAGCTGACCATTATTACCGACATAATTACCTTTTACGGTTAATGTTTTTCCTTGGGTAAATGTTTGACCATCATCATACGAAAGATTGATAATACTGTCTGAATTAGTCAGATGGGTAACAACGGAGTCATCTTTCATATTCCAGATTGTATTTTCTGAAAGCTTCAGCGTGGTTGTGCCGCTGACGAGTTTAGTCGCTCCATTTAGAATAGAGTCGGACGAAATTATGTTTAAGTCACCTCCAGTATTATTAACCAGAATATTATTACCAGGTGTGATAATACTTCGATTAAGGATACTTACATCCGTTGTAGTTTTGTTAACATCAATACTATCCAAAGCACTTGAAAGTTCAACACTTAATAGTGCTATTTTGGCTTGAGAATCGATATTTGATGCATCAATTGATATTCCTTTATCTTGTTTTGATACCGCGGTGACATTGGAAAAAAATAACTCTCCACCATTGTATATTTTTGCAATGGGGGCTTTAGTGCCTGTTGTTGTAATAGAACTATTTTTTATATCAATGTTACCTTGTCGAATAGCAACTGCATAACTTCCATCAGCCACAGTTTCAAGTGCCACATAATCTAAATTAATATATGCTTTTTTCCCATTAGCATAAGCACCATAGCTATTAATGCCATTAGTTGTTATGGAACCACCATTCATTTTTAAATCAGCACGGCTAATAACTTCGTAACTGTTAGAATCACTAACTTCATCATCTACAGCATCGACACATGTTCGAGACTCTCCAGGACTTGAACATGCAAGAACACCTACTGCATTTTCCCCAGAGGTAACAATGTTCGTTTTATCTGTGGTTTCAAGACGGGTGTTATTTACCATCTTTTCAGAATCATTAACCTGGCTTAAAAGTCCCGCTGAATATGCCCCACCCGACTCGACTGAATTATCACCATTCATAAAGATGGTGCCACCAAATTCACTGACTACTGCGCTGGCTGTTATCCCTCCATTTTCTTTGTCAGATACGCTTCCAGAGGTCTTAATATCGCTATCGCTTATATATAATACTTTGTTTTGACTATCAACAGAAATACCATAAGATCCATCACCACTAGTCATCACACTGGCATTATTTATATATCCAGTTACACCGTCATCCACTTTCACAGCATGGCTTTCGTCTTCAGTGGTTAGATACTCTCCATTACTTATCGGATTATTATCTTTGATTTCAATCGGCGATTCTTCATCAGTCATATAGGAAATTATACTATAATCATCCAACAATTGTGTTGCATATGCATTACCCACCGCCAGAGCAATAAGTCCCAAACTAAACCCGGGGAGTTTTTTCAGTTTCATAGATTAACCATCCATTCATTGGATTAACAAACATTCCTGGTCAAATAACCTATGAGCTCAGATTACCAAAACGGAGGGTAAAGACAAAAACAAAAGCACAAAAAATTTAAATAGATAAACAGCGACAATATATAAATGATAAATAAGTCGGCATTATCATTTTTCACCTTATTTTCATGACATTGATCACTTTGAGGTGACGATTTTGTTTAACAAATAACTCTTCGACATCAAAATTGTTAATAGTTGCGATGAGGATTATTTCGGTGATATATAAAAACAACCGTGATAACACCAGGGTTGACAACTATTTGCGCAATAATGCCTTTCCTTCAATGATCCAGGCGTTCACTGCCAGCAACCCATTCAGCCGCATACTGACAGTGAGAAACTGAAAGATTATTGCTGATCCCTGTGGTTGACGAGTCTTTCTCTTAATCGATTAACCAGATTGATCGCCAGCCAAACAAGGGCATTAAGCAAATTTATCGTCACAAGCACTTCTCCCAGCCCGGTACTGGGTTTTGCAATAAGGATGACCAGGAGGGTGATCAGCATAAATGCAATGGAAAATATGATATAGAGAGTGAAATAATCCAGATTATTACTATTGTTCATGCTACTAATGGCAATCCTGTCAAAACTTTCAAACAATTATAGCAAACAAAATAATGAACAATAGTAACAAGAGGCAACGAGCTAATTAGCTGTCTATAATTACACCGCACTATGGCCTTACTGATCAATTTTCACTCAACCACAACCTTCACCTTCGGTTTAGAAAGGATAATTTTGACCAGGTCGATGTATGTAACAGGTTTATAGAAATAATAACCCTGCTGAAATGTGATATTATTTTGGTTCAGATAGTCAAGTTGTTCTTTCGTTTCGACACCTTCAGCGACGATACTGATCGAAAGTTTACGCGCCAGATCCAATACACAATCCAGAATTCGGGTTGATTCTGGGTCTGCGTTTACGCGGCCAACGAAACTGTGATCAATTTTGATATAATCAATATGCAGGTCATGAAGATAAGAAAGCCCTGAGTAGCCAGTACCGAAATCATCCAGTGCGATGACAAAACCATTTTCATGCAGTATGTTCAACCGCTGAACCAGACTTTCATCAACATTCAATGGCTCACGCTCGGTGACTTCCAGAACAAGGTTTAAATCGCGGCGGGTAAAACTGTCACGGAAATTTAAACACTCGTCGACAAACGTCGGCGAAATAATATGCGAAGCGCTAAAATTAATTCCAATATGAAAACCTTCCGGCAATTTACTCGCGATAGCGTTCATCTGTCTGGCAACCTGATTCATCAGGCTTTGCGTAAGCGGAACGATTAATCCGGATTTTTCAGCAAGTGGAATAAATGCCGCGGGTGATATATATCCACCGTGAGGTTGTTTCCAGCGGGCTAACACCTCAACTCCCCGCAATGTCCCTTCCCGACCATTTACCACAGGTTGGTAAAAAGGGACGATCTCCCCATTATTTATTGCCCGTCGCAGGATCTCTTCAGGCGTTGCGCTTTTATTGAAATATCTATCAAGCAGGAAGGCAGCGGCGCAGGCGATTAACAGAATAAATATTAAAATCCCAAAGCCTTTATCGATAAGTCTGTAGAAGCTAAAGAGTGGCGGCGGGTTAAAGATAATAGTGAAATGATATTTTGTGGAGTGAACCTTCTCGGTATAGGGATAATGTCCATTAAGCGTCATCACATCACCCGTTGGTCCAATAATGTCATCCGCCACGCGTAATACATACCTTACCCCTTTCAAGGGTACATTAAGTGCCCCACGAATATGCTGATCGCTTATCGTAACCAAAATGCGCGTATCTGCAAATTGGTTCTGATAGAGCAGGATAGGTAATCTATTAACGGTGTCGATTGCTGGAGCCAACAGTAAATTACTGTCCGGGAAAACAGGAATACGAGACAACAGGACCCGATTCCCAGGCAGGGATGTACACCAGACTATTCCCTGTTTGAGAATGATGATTGTGCGCAGGTGAGGTTTCAGAGCTGCTTCAGTGCCAAGCTGATATTGCTCCTCGAGGTTGCATTCCTTCCCGGCAATGTTAACCGCTGTTTGAGTCGCTTGTGACGCTTCTTCAAGTATATGATTGATATTGTTGGCGGCATATCTCGCTCCCGCCAGGTACTCTGCTTTTGCGGAATACCAGAGCTGGATGTTCAAAATAGCGACACCGGTAATAAACAAGCATATCGCAACGAGGATGGGTATGAGTGTATTGCGCATTTGCTTGTCCCGGCCAAAGGGTTTAATACATGAAAATGCCATTCATTCGCTCGCGCTGGCATCTACAGAGAGCATGGTAGAGAGCATAAGAAATATCCACGCCGAAGATAAAATTTTCTCCATCTTGATCTAACCCATTAATTATTGAGCATAATGTAGGCAGTACAAAATAAGTTAGGCGGGATATCAGGCGTCAAGAATGGAGAGCGAGAACTCTCCATTCTTGACACCTGATATTGCGGACATAATAAGAAAGCATAACGCCTGAAATGCTCACTTTGCATCAGCATGGTGATACAGCTGATGTTTATTCTAAAACCTTACTCAAGTTCTAAGAGAGCACGGATTCCCTGTCATTAATAATGATATCCGTTAGTGTAGTCTTATGCATTTCAATGTACTGCAATATTTGCAGATAGAGATCAGAAAGAATCACACTGGTTTCATCTTTTAAACGCAAGCGTAAAGCCTGATCAATAATATGACTATCAACATACCCATGCGTCATGAACACCTCCCTCTCGAGATTTTTAAACAAAGCACATTGAAAAATAAATCTCTCTGGGATTGAATTATTCATGTCAGCCTCGTAGAAATATTAACCCAATAAAATTATGCTGTGTATAGTCTAAAGCGACAGACAAAAATAAGATGAATGAGTTTTCTATAAACTTATACTTAATAATTAGAAGTTACATATCATCAGCTGTGTATCGCAACACGATTTCCAGTGTTTTTCTAATCACATCAGCTTTGAGAATATCACTTGTTGTTTCCAAGGAGTGTATCAGACTTAAGATAATATTTTTATTATTAACATTATCGCCTGAAAGCATTAAATTGGTGACAGCCTGCCCTAACACTGCTGATTCTTCTTCTAACAAATTACCCGAACTGCGAAAGTAACTTGCTAACGCTTTATCAGTTATTGCATTATGAATTGTAGTATCTTCAAGCATGGTAACCTCTCATCTTACTTATGAAATTTTAATGTATTCTGTTTATTTTCTTACCATTGAACATACTTTTATTGTCAGCTGTCGCTGTTCTTCGGTTTGGCCCTCCTGAATCACTATTGCTAAAATCACGAATTATGCTGTCAATTAAATCGCGTCGGAAAGCATCTTCCTCAGCCGATTTCATTACGAGTAATTGCTTAATAAGAGTCTGCAATGAAAAATTTATCTTCATGCGCAGTATCTGGAGCACCGCCTGGCCAGTAATTTCATATTTTATACGTTCATTATCAGATGTCTTCATAACGACTTCATAGCTAACCTGTTAAATAATCAGGCTGTTGCATTATTCAAAAAGCAACCCAATTAGTGCATTATAATGTTTCTGTTCCTCTTCCCCAGTCGCGTGTTCCAGTCGGCAAAGAAGTTTGGCACAAAGCGACTTTCGACTCAGATTACGTCCATCTTTCAAAATCTCAGTCACAATTTCCCCGAGAGTTTCCTGCTGAGTATGCAAGTTAGCTTTTGCAAAGTAACGAGTGATTGCTCCCGCAGAATCTAAAGTCACTGAATTTTGATGCATGCTACGCCTCTGTTAAAAATGTTAATCAATGTTAAGTGAAGTAACAATAGCAAAATTGTACGAAATATGTGTACAGAATGATAAATTAATTTTTTGCAATTAGTGCTAATGCATATAAAACAATGTGTTATGATAAAACATATTGCATCATTTAACTGACAATCTATACAAGATTTTTCGCCAACTAGTGTTCAACTTTTTCCATTTTTTATCAATGTAAAGAAACGGTTATGTTTTGGTATTAAAAGAAAGACACAAGAAGATATGTCTGTTACCGTCTTACTCTCGCCTCACCCATTACCCTGGATTGTTAATGCTTACCACCCTTATTTATCGTAGCCATATACGTGACGACGAACCTGTCAAAAAAATCGAAGAAATGGTTTCGATAGCAAATCGCAGGAACATGCAGTCTGACGTAACAGGGATCTTACTGTTTAATGGTTCTCATTTTTTCCAGCTTCTGGAAGGTCCGGAAGAACAGGTTAAAATGATATATCGGGCTATATGCCAGGATCCACGGCACTATAATATTGTTGAGCTGCTGTGCGATTACGCGCCTGCTCGCCGTTTTGGCAAAGCGGGAATGGAATTATTTGATTTGCGCCTGCACGAGCGAGATGACGTTTTACAGGCCGTATTCGACAAAGGCACATCAAAATTTCAGCTAACTTATGATGACAGAGCGCTACAATTTTTTCGTACTTTTGTCCTTGCAACCGAACAATCAACCTATTTCGAGATCCCTGCCGAAGACTCCTGGCTTTTTATCGCTGACGGATCTGATAAAGAACTTGATTCCTGTGCCCTTTCACCAACTATAAACGACCACTTTGCCTTTCATCCTATTGTCGATCCCTTATCGCGGCGGATAATCGCTTTTGAAGCCATTGTGCAAAAAAATGAAGATAGCCCATCAGCCATAGCGGTTGGGCAGCGTAAAGACGGGGAAATCTACACAGCGGATCTCAAAAGTAAGGCGCTTGCATTCACGATGGCACACGCACTTGAGCTCGGTGATAAAATGATTTCAATCAATCTATTACCTATGACCCTGGTTAACGAACCTGACGCAGTCTCTTTTTTACTTAATGAAATAAAGGCCAATGCTCTGGTGCCTGAACAAATCATCGTTGAATTTACTGAAAGTGAAGTCATATCTCGGTTTGATGAGTTTGCCGAAGCGATTAAATCGCTAAAGGCTGCTGGTATCAGTGTAGCAATTGATCATTTTGGCGCAGGTTTTGCTGGTTTGTTACTCCTGTCACGCTTCCAGCCTGACAGAATTAAAATCAGTCAGGAATTGATTACCAATGTTCATAAAAGTGGGCCACGGCAGGCAATTATTCAGGCGATCATAAAATGCTGTACATCACTTGAAATTCAAGTCAGTGCTATGGGCGTGGCAACACCAGAAGAGTGGATGTGGCTTGAATCCGCAGGAATTGAGATGTTTCAGGGAGATCTGTTTGCTAAAGCTAAATTGAATGGTATCCCTTCCATAGCGTGGCCAGAGAAAAAATAATTTTCAGCACATTCTTTCACATGATTTCAGTAAATCATCGTGAAAATGAATACGTTACGTTTAAATTTAATCCACATTAAAAATAATGTTTCATCCAATTTAGCTGAAATCTTATTTATATTTTGTACAATTTTAGCGTATATTGTACAAAGTATTATTGGGTCGTGTACAGGCGACGGAGATTTGTGACCGCAAGGAGGAATTGTGGCTTATTACAGCATTGGTGATGTTGCTGAACGTTGCGGGATTAATCCTGTCACTCTCCGGGCCTGGCAACGCCGCTACGGTTTGTTAAAACCACAGCGCAGTGAAGGCGGACACCGACTCTTTGATGAAGAAGACATACAACGCATCGAAGAGATCAAGCGTTGGATAAGTAATGGCGTCCCTGTAGGCAAAGTTAAAGCATTACTGGAAACCACCAGCCAGGATACGGAAGATGACTGGAGCCGCCTGCAAGAAGAGATGATGTCAATTCTTCGCATGGCTAATCCTGCCAAACTACGCGCGAGAATTATTTCACTGGGTCGAGAGTACCCAGTAGATCAATTGATTAATCATGTTTACCTTCCTGTTCGCCAGCGTCTCGTGCTTGATCACAACACCTCCCGCATTATGAGCAGTATGTTTGACGGCGCATTAATTGAATACGCAGCAACCTCGCTTTTCGAAATGCGCCGTAAGCCCGGTAAAGAAGCCATTCTGATGGCGTGGAATGTTGAAGAGAGAGCACGATTGTGGCTGGAAGCATGGCGTTTATCATTGTCAGGATGGCACATTTCTGTTCTTGCTGATCCCATTGAATCGCCGCGCCCGGAACTGTTCCCGACGCAAACATTGATTGTCTGGACAGGCATGGCACCAACGAGAAGGCAAAACGAACTTTTACAACACTGGGGTGAGCAAGGTTATAAAGTCATCTTTCATGCCCCCTAATTTCACCTTTATCCCGCCCCTTAGACAGAATGTTATAATCTGAACCCACAACAGCGTTTGTACCGGAGCTGGTCCGTTGCAAAATGCTCACCGGGAGAATTCAGATATTCCCTCTATCACACTCTGTACATATCACAGCCAAAGGACAGACCAGATTGAAGTGGTAAAACCGATCGTGCACACTACGCAGTCTCACAACTAACAAGAGGTTATTATCCTGATGGATCAGGTCGTTGTTTTTCAAAAGATGTTTGAGCAAGTGAGAAAAGAGCAAAACTTCTCCTGGTTTTATTCAGAATTAAAACATCACCGTATTGCACATTACATTTATTATCTGGCTACGGATAACATCAGAATTATTACTCACGATGATACGGTTTTGTTATTAAGAGGAACCAGGAACCTGTTAAAAGTTAGTACGACCAAGAACCCTGCTAAAATAAAAGAGGCCGCATTGCTTCATATTTGCGGAAAATCTACATTTCGGGAATACTGTTCAACACTGGCAGGCGCGGGCGTTTTCCGGTGGGTTACTGATGTTAATCATAACAAACGCAGTTACTACGCCATTGATAATACGCTTTTATATATTGAAGATGTAGAAAATAATAAACCATTAATCTAGCTAAAGTTGGATACTTAAGAAATGCTTCATAATTCAGTAAGGCATTAGCATAATGGAAATAAAAGTGCAGAGACTATCTCTATGGATGATTAATACTGTCTTTTTATTGTCACCCATAAATAATCACCAGACTAATACTATCAACTTGATATTTGAAATGTGATCACTTGACTTTTGATACGTTATTTTATAACGGTTAACATATTTATAAAAACAACGGCCGTGCCACACGTCCGTTTCAATACTTAACGCACATGTATTTTGGTTTAGTCATCATCCGGTTATATGTATTTTAGCCAGGAACAGGTTAAATCATTCCTATATAACTCAAAAATTGAAACCTTATTCTCATGTCATGCTTATATTCATTATTATCGTTATATAAAAAGGCAACCATAATGTTTAGCAAATTGGCACAAAGTAGCATAAAGGCTATGTTTTAATTACAGGATGTTCAGTCATTTGAATGTATAACATTATAGCTAAACAAATCTAAAACGAAGTCAATAATTTATTGCTTTCACAAAATCTCATTTTGTTTAACATCCATTGAGATTCCTTGCTTTAAATTTTATTTTATATAAGCCATCATTTTAATTAATTTATTTTTTTGAGGGGGGGGTAATATACTCATATGCAAAATCAAGAAATAAACATCCTAATGAACCATATTAAATACCGTGGGATAAGACATAACAAATGAAGTGGATAGTAATTGACACGGTAATTCAACCTACATGTGGTATATCTTTTTCAGCCATATGGGGTAATATGAAAATGATCATCTGGTATCAATCTACTATATTTCTCCCTCCTGGCAGTATATTTACACCGGTTAAGTCTGGTATTATCCTTAAGGATAAAGAATATCCTATTACTATTTATCACATCGCACCATTCAACAAGGATTTATGGAGTTTACTCAAAAGCAGTCAAGAGTGTCCTCCAGGAGAAAGCAAAATAACAAATAAATGTTTACATAATAGTTGCATTATAAAAATATGCCCATATGGGCTCAAGTAATGGGCTTCATATAAATATGCTCGATATGCTATTAATAATATCCACATAAATAAAACAACGGGCGTGTTATACGCCCGTTTCAATATTTAACACATGGAGAGATTACATGTTTTCGATGATCGCTTCACCAAACTCTGAACATTTCAGCAGCTTAGCGCCTTCCATCAGACGTTCGAAGTCATAAGTTACGGTCTTGGCATTGATTGCGCCTTCCATACCTTTAACAATCAGGTCAGCCGCTTCAGTCCAACCCATATGGCGCAGCATCATCTCAGCGGAGAGAATAATAGAGCCAGGATTTACTTTGTCCTGACCGGCATATTTCGGCGCAGTACCGTGGGTGGCTTCAAACAGGGCGCATTCGTCACCGATGTTTGCACCAGGGGCGATACCGATACCGCCAACCTGCGCTGCCAGGGCGTCAGAAATGTAGTCACCGTTCAGGTTCATACAGGCGATAACATCATATTCAGCCGGACGCAGCAGGATCTGTTGCAGGAATGCATCAGCAATCACGTCTTTAATGACGATCTCTTTGCCAGTGTTCGGGTTTTTAACTTTCAGCCACGGGCCACCGTCGATCAGTTCACCGCCAAACTCTTCACGCGCCAGCTGGTAGCCCCAGTCTTTAAACGCTCCTTCGGTGAACTTCATGATGTTGCCTTTGTGCACCAGAGTCACAGAGTCACGATCGTTAGCAATTGCGTATTCGATCGCTGCACGAACCAGACGTTTGGTGCCTTCTTCCGAACACGGCTTAATACCGATACCACAATGTTCCGGGAAGCGAATTTTCTTCACCCCCATCTCTTCACGCAGGAATTTAATCACTTTCTCGGCGTCGGCAGAGTCTGCTTTCCATTCGATACCCGCATAAATGTCTTCCGAGTTTTCACGGAAGATAACCATATCGGTCAGTTCAGGGTGTTTAACCGGGCTTGGAGTGCCCTGATAGTAACGTACCGGACGCAGGCAGATGTAGAGATCCAGTTCCTGGCGCAGGGCAACGTTCAGAGAGCGAATACCGCCACCAACCGGAGTGGTCAGCGGACCTTTAATGGCAACGCGATATTCACGAATCAGATCAAGAGTTTCAGCAGGCAGCCAGACGTCCTGACCATAAACCTGTGTGGATTTTTCACCGGTGTAAATTTCCATCCAGGAGATTTTACGCTCGCCTTTATAGGCTTTCTCGACTGCAGCGTCGACCACTTTCAGCATGGCTGGGGTTACATCTACACCGATTCCATCACCTTCAATGTAAGGGATAATCGGATTTTCAGGAACGTTGAGTTTGCCGTTTTGCAGGGTGATCTTCTTGCCTTGTGCCGGAACAACTACTTTACTTTCCATTCACCTCTCCTTCGAGCGCTACTGGTTTGCTCGTCTGCCACCACGTTGCATATGCGTTTGCGTCCTGCGATACGGATGCTTTAGAGCAATTTTTTGTTAATGATTTGTAATTGGCTTGTCAATACTACCCTATTGTTTGCCGTCATGAAAGATGCGCGTTATTAGGCTATAATGCGGCAATTCATAATCTCTGAAAATACCATGCAAAAAACTTCTTTTAGAAATCACCAGGTTAAGCGATTCAGCTCGCAACGTTCTACCAGGCGTAAACCTGAAAACCAGCCCACGCGTGTGATCCTGTTCAATAAACCCTACGATGTTCTTCCGCAGTTCACCGATGAAGCCGGACGCAAAACATTAAAAGAATTCATCCCGGTTCAGGGTGTTTATGCAGCAGGTCGCCTTGACCGCGATAGCGAAGGGTTGCTGGTGCTGACCAATAACGGCGCGTTGCAGGCGCGTTTAACCCAGCCGGGTAAACGCACCGGAAAAATCTATTATGTGCAGGTGGAAGGTATTCCCACACAAGACGCACTTGAAGCCTTGCGCAATGGCGTAACCTTAAATGATGGCCCTACCCTGCCCGCCGGCGCGGAGCTGGTTGACGAACCCGCGTGGTTATGGCCGCGGAATCCACCAATTCGTGAACGCAAAAGTATTCCCACCAGCTGGCTGAAGATCACCTTATATGAAGGACGTAATCGCCAGGTGCGCCGCATGACCGCCCATGTTGGCTTCCCCACGCTGCGACTGATTCGCTATGCGATGGGTGATTACTCTTTGGATAATCTTGCCAATGGTGAATGGCGAGAAGTGACAGATTAAGGATGCAAAATGTTTAAACCGCACGTTACCGTTGCTTGCGTGGTGCACGCAGAAGGCAAATTTTTAGTCGTTGAAGAGACGATTAATGGTAAAGCGTTATGGAACCAACCTGCCGGGCATCTGGAAGCCGATGAAACCTTAGTGGAAGCCGCCGCCCGTGAACTGTGGGAAGAAACCGGCATCAGCGCGCAGCCGCAACACTTTATTCGTATGCATCAGTGGATTGCGCCAGATAAAACGCCGTTTTTGCGTTTCCTCTTTGCCATTGAGCTTGAGCAAATATGCCCGACCCAGCCTCATGACAGCGATATCGACTGCTGCCGTTGGGTCAGCGCCGAAGAAATTTTACAGGCGTCAAATCTTCGTTCGCCGCTGGTGGCGGAAAGTATTCGTTGTTATCAAAGCGGGCAACGTTATCCGCTGGAGATGATTGGCGATTTTAACTGGCCTTTTACAAAGGGTGTCATCTAAAAGGCTGCGTGATAGAATACGCCGCCTTGAAGTTCAATGTCGTGAGTGATCCAATGTCTGAAACCGCAAAAAAAGTAATCGTCGGCATGTCCGGCGGTGTCGATTCCTCCGTTTCTGCCTGGCTGTTGCAACAACAGGGATATCAGGTCGAAGGCCTGTTTATGAAGAACTGGGAAGAAGACGACGGTGAGGAATATTGCACAGCGGCAGCGGATCTGGCTGATGCCCAGGCTGTCTGCGACAAGCTCGGCATTGAACTGCACACCGTTAACTTTGCTGCCGAGTACTGGGACAACGTCTTCGAACTGTTCCTTGCCGAATATAAAGCCGGTCGCACGCCGAATCCGGATATTCTGTGCAACAAAGAGATCAAATTTAAAGCCTTCCTCGAATTTGCCGCCGAAGATTTAGGTGCCGATTATATCGCTACCGGTCATTACGTACGTCGGGCCGATGTCGATGGCAAGAGCCGCCTGCTGCGTGGTCTGGACAGCAATAAAGACCAGAGCTACTTCCTTTATACGCTCAGCCATGAGCAGATTGCGCAAAGCCTGTTCCCGGTCGGCGAACTGGAAAAACCGCAGGTGCGTAAGATTGCTGAAGATCTTGGTCTGGTCACCGCGAAGAAAAAAGACTCTACCGGCATTTGCTTCATTGGCGAACGTAAATTCCGCGAGTTCCTGGGCCGTTATCTCCCGGCGCAACCGGGCAAAATCATTACCGTCGATGGCGATGAAATTGGTGAGCACCAGGGGCTGATGTATCACACTCTCGGTCAGCGTAAAGGTCTGGGTATCGGTGGCACCAAAGAAGGTACCGAAGAACCGTGGTATGTGGTGGACAAAGACGTCGAAAACAACATTCTGGTTGTCGCTCAGGGCCATGAACACCCGCGGCTGATGTCTGTCGGGTTGATTGCCCAGCAGTTGCACTGGGTCGATCGCGAACCATTCACCGGCACTATGCGTTGCACGGTAAAAACCCGCTATCGCCAGACCGATATCCCTTGCACCGTCAAGGCGCTGGACGATGATCGCATTGAAGTGATTTTCGATGAACCGGTTGCCGCCGTGACGCCGGGCCAGTCTGCCGTCTTCTATAACGGTGAAGTGTGCCTCGGTGGCGGTATTATTGAGCAGCGTCTGCCGCTGCCGGTCTGATTATTATCTTTACTTAAAACAAGGAAGCAGTGAACGTGGCAAAGAATTACTATGACATCACCCTCGCCCTGGCCGGTATTTGTCAGTCGGCACGCCTGGTGCAACAACTCGCTCACCAGGGGCATTGTGATGCCGATGCGCTACACGTCTCACTCAACAGTATTATTGATATGAACCCCAGCTCGACGCTGGCGGTTTTTGGCGGTAGCGAAGCCAACCTGCGCGTCGGGCTGGAAACCCTGCTCGGCGTGCTCAATGCCAGCAGTCGCCAGGGCTTAAACGCCGAATTAACCCGCTACACACTCAGCTTGATGGTGCTTGAGCGCAAACTCTCCTCAGCGAAAGGCGCGCTCGACACTCTGGGCAACCGGATCAACGGCCTGCAACGCCAGCTCGAACACTTCGATTTACAGTCCGAAACGCTGATGAGCGCGATGGCTGCTATCTATGTTGATGTGATTAGCCCGCTTGGCCCGCGCATTCAGGTCACCGGTTCCCCTGCTGTACTGCAAAGCCCACAAGTGCAGGCGAAAGTTCGCGCAACCCTGCTGGCAGGCATTCGCGCCGCCGTGCTCTGGCACCAGGTCGGCGGCGGACGTCTGCAACTGATGTTTTCTCGTAATCGCCTGACCACTCAGGCAAAACAAATTCTTGCTCATTTAACCCCGGAGTTGTGATCTATGGAATTATCCTCACTGACCGCCGTTTCCCCTGTCGATGGACGCTACGGCGATAAAGTCAGCGCGCTGCGCGGGATTTTCAGCGAATATGGTTTGCTGAAATTCCGTGTACAAGTTGAAGTACGTTGGCTGCAAAAACTGGCCGCGCACGCAGCGATCAAGGAAGTTCCTGCTTTTGCTGCCGACGCAATCGGTTACCTTGATGCAATCGTCGCCAGTTTCAGCGAAGAAGATGCGGCGCGCATCAAAACTATCGAGCGTACCACTAACCACGACGTTAAAGCGGTTGAGTATTTCCTGAAAGAAAAAGTGGCGGAGATCCCGGAACTGCACGCGGTTTCTGAATTCATCCACTTTGCCTGTACTTCGGAAGATATCAATAACCTCTCCCACGCATTAATGCTGAAAACCGCGCGTGATGAAGTGATCCTGCCATACTGGCGTCAACTGATTGATGGCATTAAAGATCTCGCCGTTCAGTATCGCGATATCCCGCTGCTGTCTCGTACCCACGGTCAGCCAGCCACGCCGTCAACCATCGGTAAAGAGATGGCAAACGTCGCCTACCGTATGGAGCGCCAGTACCGCCAGCTTAACCAGGTGGAGATCCTCGGCAAAATCAACGGCGCGGTCGGTAACTATAACGCCCACATCGCCGCTTACCCGGAAGTTGACTGGCATCAGTTCAGCGAAGAGTTCGTCACCTCGCTGGGTATTCAGTGGAACCCGTACACCACCCAGATCGAACCGCACGACTACATTGCCGAACTGTTTGATTGCGTTGCGCGCTTCAACACTATTCTGATCGACTTTGACCGTGACGTCTGGGGTTATATCGCCCTTAACCACTTCAAACAGAAAACCATTGCTGGTGAGATTGGTTCTTCCACCATGCCGCATAAAGTTAACCCGATCGACTTCGAAAACTCCGAAGGGAATCTGGGCCTTTCCAACGCGGTATTGCAGCATCTGGCAAGCAAACTGCCGGTTTCCCGCTGGCAGCGTGACCTGACCGACTCTACCGTGCTGCGTAACCTCGGCGTGGGTATCGGTTATGCCTTGATTGCATATCAATCCACCCTGAAAGGCGTGAGCAAACTGGAAGTGAACCGTGACCATCTGCTGGATGAACTGGATCACAACTGGGAAGTGCTGGCTGAACCAATCCAGACAGTTATGCGTCGCTATGGCATCGAAAAACCGTACGAGAAGCTGAAAGAGCTGACTCGCGGTAAGCGCGTTGACGCCGAAGGCATGAAGCAGTTTATCGATGGTCTGGCGTTGCCAGAAGAAGAGAAAGCCCGCCTGAAAGCGATGACGCCGGCTAACTATATTGGTCGAGCTATCACGATGGTTGATGAGCTGAAATAAACCTCGTATCAGTGCCGGATGGCGATGCTGTCCGGCCTGCTTATTAAGATTATCCGCTTTTTATTTTTTCACTTTACCTCCCCTCCCCGCTGGTTTATTTAATGTTTACCCCCATAACCACATAATCGCGTTACACTATTTTAATAATTAAGACAGGGAGAAATAAAAATGCGCGTACTGGTTGTTGAAGACAATGCGTTGTTACGTCACCACCTTAAAGTTCAGATTCAGGATGCTGGTCATCAGGTCGATGACGCAGAAGATGCCAAAGAAGCCGATTATTATCTCAATGAACATATACCGGATATTGCGATTGTCGATCTCGGATTGCCAGACGAGGACGGTCTGTCACTGATTCGCCGCTGGCGTAGCAACGATGTTTCACTGCCGATTCTGGTATTAACCGCCCGTGAAAGCTGGCAGGACAAAGTCGAAGTATTAAGTGCCGGTGCTGATGATTATGTGACTAAACCGTTTCATATTGAAGAGGTGATGGCGCGAATGCAGGCATTAATGCGGCGTAATAGCGGTCTGGCTTCACAGGTCATTTCGCTCCCCCCGTTTCAGGTTGATCTCTCTCGCCGTGAATTATCTATTAATGACGAAGTGATCAAACTGACCGCGTTCGAATACACCATTATGGAAACGTTGATACGCAATAATGGCAAAGTGGTCAGCAAAGATTCGTTAATGCTCCAACTCTATCCGGATGCGGAGCTGCGGGAAAGCCATACCATTGATGTACTGATGGGACGTCTGCGCAAAAAAATTCAGGCACAATATCCCCAAGAAGTGATTACCACCGTTCGCGGCCAGGGCTATCTGTTCGAATTGCGCTGATGAAAAAATTACTGCGTCTTTTTTTCCCGCTCTCGCTGCGGGTACGTTTTCTGTTGGCAACGGCAGCGGTAGTACTGGTGCTTTCGCTTGCCTACGGAATGGTCGCGCTGATCGGTTATAGCGTCAGTTTCGATAAAACTACGTTTCGGCTGTTACGTGGCGAGAGCAATCTGTTCTATACCCTTGCGAAGTGGGAAAACAATAAGTTGCATGTCGAGTTACCCGAAAATATCGACAAGCAAAGCCCCACCATGACGCTAATTTATGATGAGAACGGGCAGCTTTTATGGGCGCAACGTGACGTGCCCTGGCTGATGAAGATGATCCAGCCTGACTGGCTGAAATCGAATGGTTTTCATGAAATTGAAGCGGATGTTAACGATACCAGCCTCTTGCTGAGTGGAGATCATTCGATACAGCAACAGTTGCAGGAAGTGCGGGAAGATGATGACGACGCGGAGATGACCCACTCGGTGGCAGTAAACGTCTACCCGGCAACATCGCGGATGCCAAAATTAACCATTGTGGTGGTGGATACCATTCCGGTGGAGCTAAAAAGTTCCTATATGGTCTGGAGCTGGTTTATCTATGTGCTCTCAGCCAATCTGCTGTTAGTGATCCCGCTGCTGTGGGTCGCCGCCTGGTGGAGTTTACGCCCCATCGAAGCCCTGGCAAAAGAAGTCCGCGAACTGGAAGAACATAACCGCGAATTGCTCAATCCAGCCACAACGCGAGAACTGACCAGTCTGGTACGAAACCTGAACCGATTGTTAAAAAGTGAACGCGAACGTTACGACAAATACCGTACGACGCTCACCGACCTGACCCATAGTCTGAAAACGCCACTGGCGGTGCTGCAAAGTACGCTGCGTTCTCTGCGTAGTGAAAAGATGAGCGTCAGTGATGCTGAGCCGGTAATGCTGGAGCAAATCAGCCGCATTTCACAGCAAATTGGCTACTACCTGCATCGTGCCAGTATGCGCGGCGGGACATTGCTCAGCCGCGAGCTGCATCCGGTCGCCCCACTGCTGGACAATCTCACCTCAGCGCTGAACAAAGTGTATCAACGCAAAGGGGTCAATATCTCTCTCGATATTTCGCCAGAGATCAGCTTTGTCGGTGAGCAGAACGATTTTGTCGAGGTGATGGGCAACGTGCTGGATAATGCCTGTAAATATTGCCTCGAGTTTGTCGAAATTTCTGCAAGGCAAACCGACGAGCATCTCTATATTGTGGTCGAGGATGATGGCCCCGGTATTCCATTAAGCAAGCGAGAGGTCATTTTCGACCGTGGTCAACGGGTTGATACTTTACGCCCTGGGCAAGGTGTAGGGCTGGCGGTAGCCCGCGAAATCACCGAGCAATATGAGGGTAAAATCGTCGCCGGAGAGAGCATGCTGGGCGGTGCGCGGATGGAGGTGATTTTTGGTCGCCAGCATTCTGCGCCGAAAGATGAATAAATATGCCCATACTTCACGCATTACGTTAAGCATCCGTTATAATCGGTTGCAGATACCAGCCTGTGGATGCTTAACATGGAATACCAACTCACTCTTAACTGGCCCGATTTTCTTGAACGTCACTGGCAGAAACGCCCGGTGGTGTTAAAACGCGGCTTTAATAATTTTATTGACCCGATCTCTCCAGACGAGTTGGCGGGTCTGGCGATGGAAAGCGAAGTTGACAGTCGACTGGTCAGTCACCAGGATGGCAAATGGCAGGTCAGCCACGGCCCGTTCGAAAGCTACGATCATCTCGGTGAAACCAACTGGTCATTACTGGTACAGGCAGTGAACCACTGGCATGAGCCGACCGCCGCGCTGATGCGACCGTTCCGTGAACTACCGGACTGGCGTATTGATGATCTGATGATTTCTTTTTCTGTACCCGGCGGCGGCGTCGGTCCGCATCTCGATCAGTACGACGTGTTTATCATTCAGGGTACCGGACGTCGTCGCTGGCGAGTGGGCGAAAAGCTGCAAATGAAACAGCACTGCCCACATCCGGATCTGTTACAGGTCGATCCGTTCGAAGCCATCATCGATGAAGAGCTGGAGCCTGGTGATATTCTTTATATTCCGCCAGGATTCCCGCATGAAGGCTATGCGCTGGAAAATGCGATGAACTATTCCGTGGGCTTTCGCGCGCCAAATACGCGGGAACTGATTAGTGGATTTGCCGATTATGTGCTGCAACGTGAACTGGGCGGCAACTACTACAGCGATCCGGATGTTCCACCTCGCGCTCATCCTGCGGATGTTCTGCCGCAAGAGATGGATAAACTGCGTGAGATGATGCTCGAATTGATCAACCAGCCGGAACACTTTAAGCAATGGTTTGGCGAGTTTATATCCCAGTCACGTCATGAACTGGATATCGCGCCGCCAGAGCCGCCTTATCAGCCGGATGAAATCTACGATGCGCTGAAACAAGGTGAAGTGCTGGTGCGCCTGGGTGGTCTGCGCGTATTGCGCATTGGCGACGACGTGTATGCCAATGGTGAGAAGATCGATTCCCCGCACCGTCCGGCACTGGATGCACTCGCCAGCAACATTGCGCTGACTGCGGAGAATTTTGGCGATGCGCTGGAAGATCCGTCATTCCTCGCGATGCTCGCGGCGCTGGTCAATAGCGGGTATTGGTTCTTCGAAGGGTAAGTTTGGATTTAAGCCGGATGCGGCATCACATGCCGCATCCCTTTTCGCTTACTTCCGTTGCGCCGTTAACTCGGCAATACGGACGATCACCTGCACCGCTTTTTCCATACCTTCCAGAGTCACAAACTCATGCTTACCATGATAGTTGTAACCGCCAGTGAACAGGTTCGGGCACGGTAATCCCATAAACGACAACTGCGCGCCGTCGGTACCACCGCGGATCGGTTTCAGTTCCGGTTCAATATCGCAATCGCGCATCGCCTGCTGGGCGATATCGAGAATATGCGGATGCTCAACCACTTTCTCGCGCATATTGTAGTAACTGTCTTCAATCACCAGTTCAATGTAGCAATCAGGATGTAACCCTTTGCCCACTTTTTTGGCGATCTCCATCATTTTACGTTTACGCGCTTCAAACTGTTTACGGTCGAAATCACGGATGATGTAGTGCATATCGGCCCGTTCAACGGTGCCTTTCATGCTCGCCAGATGATAGAAACCTTCATAGCCTTCTGTCATTTCCGGGCTTTCATCCGCCGGAACTTCCGCATGAATACGTGCCGCCAGCGACAGCGCATTTACCATCACTCCTTTCGCCGTGCCCGGATGAACATTGTTACCGACAATTTTGATATTGACCGACGCGGCGTTGAAGTTTTCAAACTCCAGTTCGCCTACGCCACCACCATCAACAGTGTAAGCCCAGCGGGCATCGAAGGCGTCAACATCAAAATGTTTCGCCCCTTTGCCCACTTCTTCATCCGGGGTAAAGGCGACGCGAATATCACCATGCGGAATTTTTTTCTGTTGCAATACCGCCAGCGCGGTCATGATTTCTGCAATACCTGCTTTGTCATCGGCACCTAACAAGGTTTTACCATCGGTGGTAATCAGCGTCTGACCCAGTAGCTGATGCAGCACCGGGAACATAACCGGTGATAAAACTTCATCGCCGATACCCAGCGCAATATCGCCACCGCGATAGTTTTCAACAATTTGCGGATTCACATTTTTGCCGCTGCAATCCGGTGAGGTATCCACATGAGAAATAAAGCCAATCGCCGGGATATCGCCAGGGACGTTAGCCGGTAACGTCGCCATCAAAGTGCCCTTCTCACTTAAGGTCACATTGATAAGCCCCATCTCTTCGAGCTGCTCTTTCAGCAGATGCAATAACTTCCATTGGCCTTCCGTGCTGGGAACCTGTCTCACCCCTGCTTTTGATTGGGTATCCAGAGACACGTAGTTCAAAAATCGCTCAAGTAGTTTATCCATGTAGTCACCCTCACTTTTTGTGACAACATTATTAAGAAGCAAGAAAAGACAAATATTGCGTCAGGTCACTTTTACCCCTGCAAGCGGGAATATTTATCAGCATTACCTTAATGAATATAAAGCTAAGCCAGTAATTCACAACAAAGATTGGCGATTCAAGCGGTTTGCCGTAGAATTACCGCCCTCATTAAGAGTCACCAAGGTGGTTAACCACAAACCCCGCATCGGTAAGCCATCCGTTGCGTTTACATGGGACAGAGTAAAAAATTGAATAAACAACCGAGTTCGCTTTCACCGCTGGTGCAATTGGCGGGAATTCGCAAATGCTTTGATGGTAAAGAGGTCATTCCCCAGCTGGATCTGACTATCAACAATGGCGAGTTCCTCACGCTGCTTGGCCCTTCTGGCTGCGGTAAAACAACCGTTCTTCGCCTGATTGCAGGTCTGGAAACTGTTGATTCCGGACGCATCATGCTGGATAACGAGGACATCACCCACGTTCCGGCGGAAAACCGCTATGTGAACACTGTTTTCCAAAGCTACGCACTTTTCCCCCACATGACCGTGTTCGAAAATGTGGCCTTTGGGTTGCGCATGCAAAAAACCCCCGCTGCTGAAATTACGCCCCGCGTGATGGAAGCCCTGCGGATGGTGCAGTTGGAAACCTTCGCTCAACGCAAACCGCATCAGCTCTCTGGTGGTCAACAGCAACGCGTCGCCATTGCTCGCGCGGTGGTTAACAAGCCTCGTCTGTTGTTGCTGGATGAGTCGCTCTCAGCGCTGGATTACAAACTGCGTAAGCAAATGCAGAACGAGCTGAAAGCGTTACAGCGTAAGCTTGGCATTACATTCGTCTTTGTGACTCACGACCAGGAAGAAGCACTCACCATGTCAGACAGGATTGTGGTGATGCGCGATGGTCGCATTGAGCAAGACGGCACGCCGCGTGAAATCTACGAAGAGCCGAAAAACCTGTTTGTTGCCGGCTTCATTGGCGAAATCAATATGTTTAACGCCACTGTCATCGAACGTCTAGACGAGCAGCGCGTACGCGCCAACGTTGAAGGCCGCGAATGTAATATCTACGTTAACTTCGCCGTTGAACCGGGGCAAAAACTGCATGTTCTGCTGCGCCCGGAAGACTTACGTGTTGAAGAGATTAACGACGACAACCACGCTGAAGGGCTGATTGGTTACGTTCGCGAGCGTAACTACAAAGGCATGACGCTGGAGTCGGTTGTTGAACTGGAAAATGGCAAGATGGTGATGGTCAGCGAATTCTTCAATGAAGACGATCCTGACTTTGACCACTCTCTCGACCAAAAAATGGCCATTAATTGGGTAGAAAGCTGGGAGGTCGTACTGGCTGATGAAGAACACAAGTAAGTTCCAGAATGTAGTGATTGTCACTATTGTCGGTTGGCTTGTGTTGTTTGTCTTTCTGCCCAACCTGATGATCATTGGCACCAGCTTTTTGACCCGCGACGACGCCAGTTTTGTCAAAATGGTCTTTACGCTGGATAACTACACGCGTCTGCTCGATCCGCTCTATTTTGAAGTGCTATTGCACTCGCTGAATATGGCGCTGATCGCCACCCTCGCCTGCCTGGTGCTGGGCTACCCGTTTGCCTGGTTTCTGGCGAAGTTGCCACACAAGGTGCGTCCGCTGCTGCTGTTTCTGCTGATTGTTCCGTTCTGGACCAACTCATTAATTCGTATCTACGGGCTGAAAATTTTCCTCAGCACCAAAGGCTATCTCAACGAGTTTTTGCTCTGGCTGGGCGTTATCGACACACCAATCCGTATCATGTTCACGCCCAGTGCGGTGATTATCGGTCTGGTTTACATTCTGCTGCCGTTTATGGTGATGCCGCTGTACTCCAGTATCGAAAAACTGGATAAGCCGTTGCTTGAGGCGGCGCGCGATCTCGGTGCCAGCAAGTTACAGACTTTTATCCGTATCATTATTCCACTGACGATGCCGGGAATTATTGCCGGATGTCTGCTGGTGATGCTGCCAGCGATGGGCCTGTTCTATGTATCCGACCTGATGGGCGGTGCGAAAAACCTGCTGATCGGTAACGTCATCAAGGTCCAGTTCCTTAATATTCGTGACTGGCCGTTTGGTGCAGCTACCAGCATTACGCTGACTATCGTAATGGGCCTGATGTTGCTGGTTTACTGGCGCGCTTCTCGTTTGCTGAATAAGAAGGTGGAACTCGAATGATCGGTCGACTGCTTCGCGGCGGTTTTATGACCGCTATCTACGCGTACCTGTATATCCCAATCATTATTTTGATTGTGAACTCCTTTAACAGCTCGCGCTTTGGCATCAACTGGCAGGGTTTTACCACCAAATGGTATAGCCTGCTGATGAACAACGACAGCCTGTTACAGGCAGCGCAGCATTCACTAACAATGGCGGTGTTTTCGGCGACGTTTGCTACGCTTATCGGTTCACTGACGGCAGTTGCGCTGTACCGTTATCGCTTTCGTGGTAAGCCGTTCGTTAGCGGAATGCTGTTTGTGGTGATGATGTCACCAGATATCGTGATGGCGATTTCGCTGCTGGTGCTGTTTATGCTGCTGGGTATTCAGCTTGGCTTCTGGTCGCTGCTGTTCTCGCATATCACCTTCTGCCTGCCATTTGTGGTGGTGACGGTGTATTCGCGCCTGAAAGGTTTTGACGTGCGAATGCTGGAAGCGGCGAAAGATCTCGGTGCCAGCGAATTTACCATTCTGCGAAAAATCATTCTGCCACTGGCAATGCCAGCGGTGGCGGCGGGCTGGGTGTTAAGCTTTACCCTGTCGATGGACGATGTGGTAGTTTCTTCGTTCGTCACCGGACCAAGTTATGAAATTCTGCCGTTAAAAATTTATTCGATGGTCAAAGTCGGCGTATCGCCGGAAGTTAACGCGCTGGCAACCATATTACTGGTGCTGTCGCTGGTGATGGTTATTGCCAGCCAGCTTATTGCTCGTGATAAAACGAAAGGTAACACAGGGGACGTTAAATGAAAAAATGGTCACGCCACCTGCTCGCGGCGGGTGCTCTGGCACTGGGCATGAGCGCCGCTCACGCCGATGACAACAACACGCTGTATTTCTACAACTGGACCGAGTACGTGCCGCCAGGACTGCTTGAACAGTTCACCAAAGAAACCGGTATTAAGGTTATCTATTCGACTTACGAGTCGAACGAAACCATGTACGCCAAGCTGAAAACATACAAAGACGGTGCCTATGATCTGGTGGTTCCTTCAACCTATTACGTTGATAAAATGCGTAAAGAAGGGATGATCCAGAAGATCGACAAGTCGAAGTTAACAAACTTCAGCAATCTCGATCCAGACATGCTCAACAAGCCTTTTGACCCGAATAACGACTACTCCATTCCGTATATCTGGGGTGCGACGGCGATTGGTGTTAACGGTGATGCGGTGGATCCGAAATCTGTCACCAGCTGGGCCGATCTGTGGAAGCCAGAGTACAAAGGCAGCCTGCTGTTGACCGACGATGCCCGTGAAGTGTTCCAGATGGCGCTGCGTAAGCTGGGCTACTCCGGTAACACCACCGATCCGAAAGAGATTGAAGCTGCATATAACGAGCTGAAAAAACTGATGCCAAACGTGGCAGCCTTTAACTCCGATAACCCGGCGAACCCGTACATGGAAGGCGAAGTTAACCTCGGCATGATCTGGAACGGTTCTGCTTTCGTTGCACGCCAGGCGGGTACGCCAATTGACGTGGTGTGGCCGAAAGAAGGCGGCATTTTCTGGATGGACAGCCTGGCGATCCCGGCAAATGCCAAAAACAAAGAAGGCGCGCTGAAATTGATCAACTTCCTGCTGCGCCCGGATGTGGCAAAACAGGTTGCTGAAACTATCGGTTATCCAACGCCAAACCTTGCGGCGCGTAAGCTGTTAAGTCCAGAAGTGGCGAACGATAAAACACTCTACCCGGATGCTGAAACCATTAAAAATGGCGAATGGCAGAATGACGTTGGCGCAGCCAGCAGCATTTATGAAGAGTATTATCAGAAGCTGAAAGCAGGACGTTAATTCAGCAAGCGGGCGGTGGTATTACCGCCCGTTTTTTAGTTAGCAAGGATGTGGCTAATGAGTCAGGACAGTAAAGTTTTCTTTCGTATATTCCTCGGTATCGGTCTGGTACTGATCCTCATTTCTGTTGTTGTCTTTTATAACCAGTTCACCTATAGCAAAGACGCGATTCATACCGAAGGCGTCATTGTTGATACCGTCTGGCACTCCAGTCATTCTCATCGCACGGGTAAAGATGGTTCGTGGTATCCCGTCGTTGCCTTTCGACCGACGCCAGATTACACGCTAATTTTCAATTCGAGTATCGGCAGCGATTTTTATGAAGACAGCGAAGGCGATAAAGTTAATGTTTATTATTCTCCCGGGCATCCTGAAAAGGCTGAGATAAATAACCCGTGGGTTAATTTTTTTAAATGGGGGTTTATCGGCATTATGGGCGTTATTTTTATCGCCGTCGGTTTATTAATAAGTATGCCCTCCTCTAAAAAATCACGCAGGAAACGGAAGTCCCGCCCATGAAAAAATTCATTATACTGCTCAGTTTACTGATACTCCTGCCTCTGACAGCAGCCAGCAAGCCATTAATTCCAATAATGAAGACACTTTTTACGGACGTTACCGGTACTGTACCAGATGCTGAAGAGATCGCGCATAAAGCCGAGCTTTTTCGCCAACAAACGGGAATTGCACCGTTTATTGTGGTTTTACCCGACATTAATAATGAAGCCAGTCTCAGACAAAATGGTAAAGCGATGCTGGCGCATGCGTCATCTTCATTGAGTGATGTAAAAGGAAGTGTTCTGTTACTATTTACTACCCGCGAACCACGGTTAATTATGATCACCAACGGCCAGGTTGAAAGTGGTCTGGACGATAAACATCTCGGCCTTCTGATAGAAAATCACACGCTGGCTTATTTAAATGCAGATCTCTGGTATCAGGGAATCAATAATGCATTGGCTGTTCTACAAGCACAGATATTAAAACAATCGACGCCGCCACTAACGTATTATCCGCATCCAGGACAACAGCATGAAAATGCTCCCCCCGGCAGCACCAACACATTAGGTTTTATCGCCTGGGCTGCGACGTTTATCTTATTTTCCAGGATCTTTTACTACACGACTCGTTTTATTTATGCGTTAAAATTTGCAGTGGCGATGACTATTGCCAATATGGGTTATCAGGCTTTATGTTTGTATATCGATAATAGCTTTGCGATTACCAGAATATCGCCACTCTGGGCAGGGCTAATTGGTGTCTGTACGTTTATTGCCGCATTGTTATTGACGAGTAAACGATAAAAGAGGCCGGAAAAGTGCGCGTGTATTATGCCGGATGGGGCGCGAACGCCTTATCCGGCCCACAAAACCCGAAAATTCAATTAATTGCGTCCCCTTGCAGGCCTGATAAGCGTAGTGCATCAGGCAATGCTTCCCGCTTTTAATCCCTTCAGCAACTTTTCAACAAACTCAGGCACCACCTGGCTTGCCGGGCCGTAATATTTCTCGGCAAATTCATTACCAACCTGACTCGGTTCAAGATTCAGTTCCACGGTGTGCGCGCCATGCAGTTTCGCTTCGTGAACAAACCCAGCCGCCGGATAAACATGCCCGGATGTGCCAATGGCAATGAAAATATCGGCCATCGACAACGCCATATAAATTTCATCCATGCCGAGTGGCATTTCGCCAAACCACACTACGTGCGGGCGCAAGGGTGCCGGAAACTGGCAACAATGGCATTTATCTTCTGGGGTAACGTCTCCTGTCCAGTCGAGAACCTGACCACTTTGTGAACAACGCACTTTCAGCAGTTCCCCATGCATATGAATCACATTGGTATTACCTGCGCGTTCATGCAGGTTGTCGATATTCTGCGTCACCAGCAAAAAGCGATCGCCGAGGGCGTCTTGCAGTTTAGCCAGCGCAAGATGCGCGGCGTTAGGCTGAATTTCTGGCTGCTGCAGCTGTCGACGACGGGCGTTATAAAACGCTTGCACCAGTTCAGGATCGCGATCGAAACCTTCCGGCGTTGCCACATCTTCAACCCGATGTTCTTCCCACAGGCCATCTGCGGCGCGAAAGGTACGAATACCTGATTCCGCAGAAATTCCTGCCCCTGTCAGTACGAGTACTCTTGGTTTTTCCATTGCTTCCGGCACCACTTTATCTCTGAAAAAAATACGCTGACGCAAACGCTCGCGCAGGCGGCGTTTATTTTTACGAAAACGACTTAACCGATGACCCCGACGCGACAGCATAGCAACCTCTGTTGTTTAATCGGTTAGATGTAGGAAGGCCGCACCACGCATTCCTCCCGCATCACCGTGGCGCGCGCGTTCAATGCGCGGAACACGAGCTACAGGTAAGAGATGACGAGGCAGCCTGTCCGCCAGTTGCGTTGTGATTGCCGGGAAATTCGATAAGCCACCACCAATGACGACCAGGTCAGGGTCAACGATGGTCAGGATATTTCCCAGACAAACCGCTAATAAATCCAGATAACGCTCAACGTGCGCCCTTGCCTGCTCATCGCCTTGATCATAAAGCGCAATAATTTCGGGAGCCTGCAACGGTTGATGATAATAGTGTTGATACAGCCACGCAAAACCGCGACCAGACAGATAATTTTCAATGCAGCCATGCTGACCACAGCCGCAGCGGCGTAACGGGAAATCCAACCCCATCATGGTTAACGCATCAACCGGCAGACGCATATGGCCAAACTCGCCGGTAATGTAGCTTTTACCGGTAATCGGTTTGCCGTTGAAAATCAGCCCGCCGCCAACACCGGTGCCGAGAATCAACCCCATCACCAGTGGATATTGAGTAAATTCATCATCCCAGGCTTCTGAAAGGGCAAAACAGTTGGCATCGTTATCAAGGCGTACATCGCGATCAAGACGTGCGCTCAGGTCGGCACGCAGCGGTTTACCGCTGGCAGCGGGGACATTGGCGGCATACAGCGTACCATCTTCTGTTTCCGGCATTCCCGGAATACCGATGCCGACAGAACCTTTACAGCCAAAACGTTGGTCAGCTTCAGCTACCAGCTCACACACTGCATCTAAAAATGCGTCATAGCTGTCACGCGGTGTCGGCACCCGCTTTTCCCACTGCAACTGCCGACCGCTATCAAACACGCCAAGCGCAATTTTTGTTCCACCAATATCAAACCCGTAATACATTGCCGCTCCTTGTTTTAATGTACTGCCTTTACTGGCCGCTAAGGACTCGCGCAGGGTCAATATTACTGGCGCGCCGCGCCGGATACCAACTTGCCAAAAGACTCAGCAACAATGCTGTGACCAGTACGTAGAAGACGTCCAGCCAGTGCAATTCCGATGGCAGGAAATCAATAAAATAGATATCGCTGGAGAGGAACTGATGACCGATCAACTTTTCAATCCACTCAATAATCGGGGTAAGTTGCAGTGAAACCACTACGCCGATAATCACACCACACAGGCTGCCGAACAGCCCTGCCAGCAATCCATACCAGACAAAGATGGCGCGAATTAAACCATCTTTCGCCCCCAGCGTTCTTAATACTGCGATATCGCCACTCTTGTCTTTCACCGCCATCACTAAGGTGGAGACGATGTTGAAACAGGCCACGCCAATCACCAGTACCATCGCCAGATACATAATGGCGCGGATCATTTGGATATCGCGATACATATAGCCGTAAGTACCAATCCAGCTTTTAATATAAACATAGCTGTTGGTCACTTCACCCGCATCGCGTACCAGCTTATTGGCGTTGAAAACATCCGTCATTTTAAGGGCAATACCTGACACGCTGGAACCCATATCAAGATATTGTTGGGCATCCGCCAGCGGGATCATGGCAAAACTGTGATCGAGTTGACCACTCAACTGCAAAATACCGGCAACGTGCAAACGCACACGTTTTGGCTGCATCAGTTTATGCTCGGGATTCGAGTTGGGGATCATAATCGACACCCAATCCCCCTGCTTCACTTTCAGCGCATCCGCCACGCCTTTGCCGATGATAATTTGCTGTTCGCCCGCTTTAAAATTGCGCCACGCATCGCCCTGGACAAACGAGGGTAATGCGCTCAGACGCTGTTCCTGTTGCGGGTTAACGCCCTTCACCTGGATTGCGCGAAGATTCGCGCCACTTTCCACCAGCCCGGTGAAATTGATATACGGCGCGGCAGCGGCAATACCCGGCACTTTTTGCACGTGATCCAGTGCTTCCTGCCAGTTAGTCCACGGCTGATCCACCGCCTCGATTTCACCATGCGGCACCACCGCCAGAATACGGTTGTTCAGTTCGCGTTCAAAGCCGTTCATCGCGCTTAAGCCGACGATCAATACCGCCACGCCGAGGGCAATGCCAATGGTAGAAATAACGGAGATCAGCGACACCATGCCGCCGCGCCGCCGTCCGCGACTAAAACGCAGGCCAATTAATAACGATAAAGGCATCGCCATTACTCCGCCCCCATCAGGCTCAGTTCCGCCGTCAGACGACCATCACGCATTTCTAACTGGCGGCTCATACGTTTCGCCAGTTGCAGGTCGTGAGTAACCACCAGGAAGGCGGTGCCCTGCAAGCGATTCAATTCCCCAAGCAACTGGAAGATGCTGTCGGCGTTACGCGCATCGAGGTTACCGGTAGGTTCATCCGCCAGTACCAGGCGCGGGTTATTCACCAGCGCACGGGCAATCGCCACACGCTGGCGTTCGCCGCCAGAAAGTTCAGATGGGCGGTGATTCGCACGATGATCCAGCCCCACCGCTTTTAACATCTCAAGTGCACGGCTGTTGATTTCAGCGGGCTTTTTCTTGCCAATCAGCAGCGGCATAGCCACGTTTTCCAGGGCGGTAAAATCCGGCAGCAGGTGGTGAAACTGATAAATAAAGCCCAGCTTCTGGTTGCGCAGTTCAGCTTTCGCTGCCGACGACAGTTTGCTCATTGGCTGACCATTAAAAATCACATCGCCGGAGGTTGGCGTATCCAGCCCGCCCAGCAGGTGCAGCAAGGTACTTTTACCGGAACCAGAGCTACCGACGATCGCCATCATTTCACCTTCGCCGACGCTGAAACTGACATTGTGCAGCACATCGGTTTGCACACTGCCTTCCTGATAGCGTTTGCACAGGTTGTCGCATTGCAACAGGATCTTATTCATAACGTAAAGCCTCAGCGGGTTGAGTGGCGGCAGCGCGCCATGAAGGGTAAAGCGTAGACAGCAGCGCGATAGCCATCGCCACCAGCGCAATAACAATGACCTGTAAAGGTTCGATAGCCACCGGCAGCGCCGCGCCATCAAGCAGGACGCCGATTATCGGCATCAGATTATTTAACTGGCTGGCAAGCAGGGCGCCAAGCGCCGCTCCGAGGATCGCACCGATAATCCCGGCGCTGGCCCCTTGCACCATAAAGACCATCATGATTTGTCGCGGAGTTAAGCCTTGCGTTTGCAGGATCGCTACTTCGCCCTGCTTCTCCATTACCATCAGCCCTAGTGAGGTAATAATGTTAAACGCCGCAACGGCGACAATCAGGCTCAGCAGTAAACCCATCATATTTTTTTCCATGCGTACGGCCTGGAACAACTCGCCTTTACGATCACGCCAGTCCTGCCATTTGCTGCCTTCAGGCAGTTTTTGCTGACTTAATGAGTCGACTTTCAGCGGCTCATCCAGCCACAAACGCCAGCCGGTAATATTGCCTGCCGGATAACGCATCAGACGCGAGGCATCCTCAATATTCACCAGCATTTCATAGCCATCGACTTCACTGTTGGCGGCGAAAGTGCCAATCACATTGAACAGGCGCTGGCTTGGAATACGCCCCATCGGCGTGAACTGGCTGGCAGATGGTACCATCACGCGGATTTGATCACCGCGATTAACGCCTAGCTGTGAGGCAAGTTGTTCGCCGAGGATGACATTATATTTCCCCGGCTCGAGGTCAGTTTGTTTCACATTGACCAGATACGGTGTAAGTGGATCTTTTTGCGCCGGGTCGATACCGAGCATCACCCCGACCGCCACGCTGCGCGCGCTTTGCAGTACCACATCACCGGTAGTAATAGGTGCGACGCGATTAACGCCGTCCAGTTTGACTGCCGTTTCTGGGAGTTGCTGCGGGTTAAGAGAGCCATGCTCAGAAGAGAGAATTGCCTGTGGCATCAGGCCAAGGATGTTGTTTTGCAGCTCGCGCTCAAAGCCGTTCATCACTGACAATACTGTGACCAGCGCCATCACCCCGAGGGTAATGCCGATGGTAGAAAGCCAGGAGACGAAACGACCGAAGCGATCCGCTGCACGCCCACGCATGTAACGCAGGCCAATAAATAGAGCGACAGGTTGGTACATGAAATCCGTCTGGTTGCTGTAGCAAAGACACGAGTATATAAGCGAAAGCAAGATGGGTAAACGTCTGAACTGTAAGTGATCGTCAGGGCTAATCTGAAAAGCCCCCGTAAATCAATCGGCTAAATTGCCATGTTTTATCATCAATCTTGCCGCCTGATCTTAATCTGAAAAATCATCCAATACAGACAGATACCCATTACACCTCGGGTCATAACCCGCAGGATCAACCGCATGTAAATTAAAAAAGAGCGTGTTGTCCTGATGAAACAAAAAGAGCTATGGATTAACCAGATCAAAGGGTTATGTATTTGTCTGGTGGTGATTTATCACTCGGTCATTACCTTTTATCCGCATCTGACCACTTTTCAGCATCCGTTATCGGAAGTCCTGAGCAAATGCTGGATCTATTTCAATCTTTACCTTGCCCCCTTTCGTATGCCGGTTTTTTTCTTTATATCCGGCTATTTGATTCGCCGCTATATCGACAGCGTACCGTGGGGAAATTGTCTCGATAAACGGATCTGGAACATCTTCTGGGTGCTGGCGCTTTGGGGCGTGGTGCAGTGGCTGGCGTTAAGTGCGCTGAACCAGTGGCTGGCACCTGAGCGCGATTTAAGCAATGCCTCCAATGCCGCTTATGCCGATTCCACCGGTGAGTTCCTGCACGGGATGATCACCGCCAGCACCAGCTTGTGGTATCTGTATGCGTTAATTGTCTATTTCGTGGTATGTAAAATTTTTAGCCGTCTGGCGCTGCCACTATTCGCCTTGTTTGTACTGCTGAGTGTGGCGGTTAATTTCGTTCCCACGCCGTGGTGGGGAATGAACAGTGTGATCCGCAATTTGCCTTATTACAGCCTTGGCGCATGGTTTGGCGCAACAATAATGACCTGTGTTAAAGAGGTGCCGTTGCGCCGCCATCTGCTGATGGCTTCTTTGCTTACCGTTCTGGCGGTCGGTGCCTGGTTGTTTACTATCTCGCTGCTGTTGTCGCTGGTATCGATTGTGGTGATCATGAAGCTGTTTTATCAATACGAGCAACGATTCGGTATGCGCTCCACCAGCCTGCTGAATGTGATTGGCTCCAACACCATTGCTATCTACACCACCCATCGCATTCTGGTTGAAATATTCAGCTTAACTCTGCTTGCGCAAATGAACGCAGCACGCTGGTCGCCGCAAGTCGAACTGACACTCCTGCTGGTTTATCCCTTTGTCAGTTTGTTCATCTGTACTGTTGCGGGCTTGCTGGTAAGAAAACTTTCACAGCGTGCATTCAGCGATCTGTTGTTCTCCCCGCCTTCACTGCCCGCTGCCGTCAGTTACTCCCGCTAAGCCATCGCCCCAGCCGGGGCGATTCAATTTGCTAAACCATGTCGATTACGGATAATGAACAGCATTGCTTATCAGAGATATGCCCCCATATGTTGAGGCATATCCTAACGAGAATCTGACAACCGTTATGCCTGAACAATATCGTTATACGCTGCCCGTCAAAGCGGGTGAGCAGCGTCTGCTGGGCGAGTTAACCGGCGCAGCCTGTGCAACGCTGGTAGCGGAAATTGCCGAACGTCACGCCGGTCCGGTGGTACTCATTGCACCAGATATGCAAAATGCTCTGCGTTTGCATGATGAAATCAGCCAGTTTACCGATCAAATGGTGATGAATCTGGCGGACTGGGAAACTCTTCCCTACGACAGTTTTTCGCCTCATCAGGACATTATCTCCTCGCGCCTTTCCACCCTTTACCAGCTACCGACGATGCAGCGTGGCGTACTGATTGTTCCGGTGAATACGCTTATGCAGCGCGTTTGCCCACACAGTTTTCTCCACGGTCATGCGCTGGTGATGAAAAAAGGTCAGCGCCTGTCACGAGATGCATTACGAACCCAACTGGACAGCGCCGGTTATCGCCATGTTGACCAGGTGATGGAGCACGGCGAATACGCCACGCGCGGCGCGTTGCTGGATCTCTTCCCGATGGGGAGTGAGCTGCCTTATCGTCTTGATTTCTTTGATGATGAAATCGACAGCCTGCGGGTGTTTGACGTCGACAGCCAGCGCACGCTGGAGGAAGTAGAAGCGATCAATCTGCTGCCCGCGCACGAATTTCCGACCGATAAAGCGGCAATTGAACTGTTCCGCAGCCAGTGGCGCGATACCTTCGAAGTGAAGCGCGATCCAGAACATATTTACCAGCAAGTGAGTAAAGGCACATTACCTGCCGGGATCGAGTACTGGCAGCCATTGTTCTTCAGCGAACCACTGCCGCCGCTGTTCAGTTATTTCCCTGCCAATACCTTGCTCGTGAATACTGGCGATCTGGAAACCAGTGCCGAACGTTTCCAGGCTGACACGCTGGCGCGTTTTGAGAATCGCGGCGTCGATCCGATGCGCCCGCTGTTGCCACCACAATCGCTCTGGCTGCGGGTGGACGAGCTCTTCTCAGAGCTGAAAAACTGGCCCCGGGTGCAGCTAAAAACTGAACATTTACCGACAAAAGCCGCGAATGCCAATTTAGGTTTCCAGAAACTGCCAGACCTGGCCGTTCAGGCACAACAAAAAGCGCCGCTGGATGCGCTGCGTAAGTTCCTCGAGACTTTCGACGGTCCGGTGGTGTTCTCGGTAGAAAGTGAAGGTCGCCGTGAAGCGCTGGGTGAACTGCTCGCACGAATTAAAATTGCTCCGCAACGCATTATGCGTCTTGATGAAGCCAGCGACCGTGGGCGTTATCTGATGATTGGCGCTGCCGAACATGGTTTTGTCGATACGGTGCGTAATCTGGCGCTGATTTGCGAAAGCGATCTGCTCGGTGAACGCGTTGCCCGTCGTCGTCAGGATTCTCGCCGCACCATCAACCCCGATACACTGATCCGTAACCTTGCGGAACTGCATATTGGTCAGCCGGTGGTCCATCTGGAGCACGGCGTCGGTCGTTATGCCGGAATGACCACGCTGGAAGCGGGTGGCATTACTGGCGAGTATCTGATGCTCACCTATGCCAACGACGCCAAACTGTATGTTCCGGTGTCGTCACTGCATCTGATTAGCCGTTACGCAGGTGGCGCGGAAGAAAACGCCCCGCTGCATAAACTTGGCGGCGATGCGTGGTCACGCGCGCGGCAGAAAGCGGCGGAAAAAGTGCGTGATGTGGCGGCGGAATTGCTGGATATCTACGCGCAACGCGCCGCCAAAGAGGGCTTCGCGTTTAAACACGATCGTGAGCAGTATCAGTTGTTCTGCGACAGCTTCCCGTTTGAAACCACGCCGGATCAGGCGCAGGCCATTAATGCGGTACTTAGCGACATGTGTCAGCCGCTGGCAATGGATCGTCTGGTGTGCGGCGATGTTGGCTTTGGTAAAACAGAAGTGGCGATGCGCGCAGCTTTCCTGGCAGTAGATAACCACAAGCAGGTGGCGGTGCTGGTGCCTACCACCCTTCTCGCGCAGCAGCATTACGACAACTTCCGCGACCGTTTCGCCAACTGGCCGGTACGTATCGAAATGATCTCCCGTTTCCGCAGCGCCAAAGAGCAGACGCAAATCCTTGCGGAAGTGGCGGAAGGGAAAATCGATATTCTGATCGGTACGCACAAACTGCTGCAAAGTGACGTCAAGTTTAAAGATTTAGGCCTGCTGATTGTCGATGAAGAACACCGCTTCGGGGTGCGTCATAAAGAGCGCATTAAAGCGATGCGCGCGAACGTGGATATTCTGACGCTTACTGCAACGCCGATCCCACGTACGCTGAATATGGCAATGAGCGGAATGCGTGACCTGTCGATTATCGCCACGCCGCCCGCCCGTCGTCTGGCAGTTAAAACCTTTGTCCGTGAGTATGACAGCATGGTGGTCCGGGAGGCGATCCTGCGTGAAATTTTGCGCGGAGGACAGGTTTATTATCTCTACAATGATGTGGAAAACATTCAGAAAGCCGCCGAACGGCTGGCAGAACTGGTGCCAGAAGCGCGGATCGCCATCGGTCACGGGCAGATGCGCGAGCGCGAACTGGAACGGGTGATGAATGATTTCCATCATCAACGTTTCAACGTGCTGGTTTGTACAACCATTATCGAAACCGGGATCGACATCCCGACAGCCAACACTATTATCATTGAACGCGCGGATCACTTCGGTCTGGCGCAGCTGCACCAGTTACGCGGTCGCGTCGGACGTTCGCATCATCAGGCATATGCATGGTTGCTGACACCGCATCCAAAAGCGATGACTACCGATGCACAAAAACGTCTTGAAGCAATTGCCTCGCTGGAAGATCTCGGGGCAGGTTTTGCGCTGGCAACGCACGATCTGGAGATTCGCGGCGCGGGTGAACTGCTTGGCGAAGAACAAAGCGGCTCAATGGAAACCATCGGTTTCTCGCTGTATATGGAGTTGCTGGAAAACGCCGTCGATGCACTGAAAGCCGGACGCGAGCCGTCGCTGGAAGATCTCACCAGCCAGCAAACAGAAGTCGAGCTGCGGATGCCGTCGCTATTGCCAGATGATTTCATCCCTGACGTGAACACGCGTCTGTCGTTCTACAAACGTATTGCCAGCGCCAAAACGGAAAACGAACTGGAAGAGATCAAAGTCGAGCTTATCGATCGCTTCGGCCTGCTGCCAGATCCGGCGCGTACCCTGCTGGATATTGCCCGTCTGCGCCAGCAAGCGCAGAAACTGGGGATCAGGAAGCTGGAAGGTAATGAGAAAGGCGGGGTGATCGAATTTGCCGAGAAGAATCACGTTAATCCGGCCTGGTTGATTGGTTTGCTGCAAAAACAGCCGCAGCATTACCGCCTTGATGGTCCGACGCGCCTGAAATTTATTCAGGATTTGAGTGAGCGGAAAACGCGTATCGAATGGGTACGCCAGTTTATGCGTGAACTGGAAGAGAACGCGATCGCTTAATGGTAAATCGGGGGCGTTTCTGCGCCCCCATCTGCAACATTTACAAATTCTTTGCACTTCCCTGCACTATCCGACACTGTCACCATCCATAATTCAGGCTTATCTGTTTATTACAATAACCTTATATTTATTATGGATTTTTGGTGATGATCAAAACGCGTTTTTCTCGCTGGCTAACGTTTTTTACGTTCGCCGCTGCCGTGGCGCTGGCGCTACCGGCAAAAGCCAACACCTGGCCGCTGCCGCCAGCGGGCAGTCGTCTGGTTGGCGAAAACAAATTTCATGTGGTGGAAAATGACGGTGGTTCTCTGGAAGCCATCGCCAAAAAATACAACGTCGGCTTTCTCGCTCTGTTACAGGCTAACCCCGGCGTTGATCCTTACGTACCGCGCGCGGGCAGCGTGTTAACGATCCCGTTGCAAACCCTACTTCCAGATGCGCCGCGCGAAGGCATTGTGATCAACATTGCGGAGCTGCGTCTCTATTACTACCCGCCGGGTAAAAATTCGGTAACCGTGTATCCAATAGGTATTGGTCAGTTAGGTGGTGACACGCTGACACCGACAATGGTGACCACCGTTTCAGACAAACGTGCAAACCCAACCTGGACGCCAACGGCAAACATCCGCGCCCGTTATAAAGCACAGGGAATTGAGTTGCCTGCGGTAGTGCCGGCTGGACCGGATAACCCAATGGGCCATCATGCGATTCGTCTGGCGGCCTATGGCGGCGTTTATTTGCTTCATGGTACGAACGCCGATTTCGGCATTGGCATGCGGGTAAGTTCTGGCTGTATTCGTCTGCGGGATGACGATATCAAAACACTCTTTAGCCAGGTCACCCCAGGCACCAAAGTGAATATCATCAACACTCCGATAAAAGTCTCTGCCGAACCAAACGGTGCGCGTCTGGTTGAAGTACATCAGCCGCTGTCAGAGAAGATTGATGACGATCCGCAGCTGCTGCCAATTACGCTGAATAGCGCAATGCAATCATTTAAAGATGCAGCACAAACTGACGCTGAAGTGATGCAACATGTGATGGATGTCCGTTCCGGGATGCCGGTGGATGTCCGCCGTCATCAAGTGAGCCCACAAACGCTGTAAAGCCCGGATAAAAAAATCCCCGCGACACGGCATGTCGCGGGGAAAAAATCAGCAGTAGCAGGCATTAATGAGGGTTAATGCTTATTTATAAATTACTGCTGTTCCATGGAGGGTATTCGGACCGGTTACAGAAGTAATACGGAAAGATTTTGCGCCCATCTCATCCGCTTTTTGCGCCAGCTGCTCTTCCAGCGATCCCAGATTTGTCCCCGCGTTAGCACTGATTGTACCGACTTTTTGTTGGCCTTCTGGCGTTGACTGAACTTCGACAGCCGCAAAGCTGGCAAATGACATGGAGCTTAAAATCGCCGCAGCGATGAGGGTTTTTACGTTTTTCATAATAGTGGCCTTATGCAGATGAATGACGTCGCAAGCAATTACTTAACGATCGATAACTAAATGATAGATGTGATCTGGATCACATACAAGATATTTTTTATAACAATCATTAATTAATTTAAAAATCTTTAAATTTCAGTTAAATAGAAAGCAATTATTTTTATGGGATCTGGACTGGTGAACGGAGGTGATTATTTTTATAATAACCTTTCATTCACAGTCACCAGGTACAACGGCATCATGGCAACTGACTCAACACAATGTGTAAAAAAAAGCCGTGGCCGCCCAAAAGTGTTCGACAGGGATGCCGCGCTTGATAAGGCCATGAAATTGTTCTGGCAACACGGTTATGAAGCGACTTCTCTTGCGGACCTCGTCGAAGCGACCGGAGCCAAAGCGCCCACGCTATACGCGGAATTTACCAACAAAGAGGGGTTATTTCGTGCCGTTCTCGACCGCTATATCGATCGTTTTGCCGCTAAGCATGAAGCACAGCTGTTTTGTGAAGAGAAAAGCGTGGAGTCTGCGCTGGCTGACTATTTTGCTGCCATCGCCAACTGCTTTACCAGCAAAGACACCCCGGCAGGCTGCTTCATGATCAACAACTGCACCACCCTCTCCCCAGATTCAGGAGATATCGCCAATACGTTGAAATCACGCCATGCGATGCAAGAGCGCACTTTGCAGCAGTTTTTATGTCAACGACAAGCGCGCGGGGAAATCCCGCCCCACTGTGACGTGACACATCTGGCAGAATTCCTTAATTGTATTATTCAGGGGATGTCGATCAGCGCACGCGAAGGTGCATCGCTGGAAAAACTGATGCAGATTGCCGGAACGACTTTGCGTTTATGGCCCGAACTGGTGAAATAAGTCGCAAAAAAAGCCCCTCAGCCTGAGCGAATGAGGGGCCAAATTGCAGAGTACAGCCTTGTTATACTTTGTTATTCAAAATCAGTTGCCCGTTGCTATCTAGCGGGATCTGCGTACCCGGATCGCGGTCCATGCGGATTTTGCCCTGCTGATCGCCAATCTTATAGGTCACATCATAACCGAGCATTTTTTCTGACTTGTCATACACCGTTTTACAACGCTGTTGCGTAGTCGTGTAAGTATCGCTTTCCTGGAGAGAGCCCTGGATCTGGTTACCGGCATATCCACCACCCAGCGCCCCCACAACAGTGGCGACATCTTTACCGCGACCACCACCAAACTGATGCCCTATCACGCCGCCAGCAACAGCGCCGAGCACCGACCCGGTAATGCGATTTTCATCCTGCACCGGTCGACGATGGGTCACTGTGACGTTGCGACACTCCTGACGCGGTGTTTTAACCGTTTCCTTGATTGGGGTTGCAGAAACAACCTGAGCGTATTGCGGGCCCCGTTCAAACACGTTCAGACTGGCCACTGCCGCTACGCCCAGCGCAGCTGCGACACCAATCCCGATACCCGCCAACATTGATTTATTCACGGGAACACCTCCTTCTTTGCAGTTATGCCAATCATGCAAGCGAAGGAGAAAAGCAGCTATCAGACAGAAGATGAAAAGCGCGGGAATGGCTGGAAATACTTAAGGATTCGGAGGAGTCTGAAAGGATGCCTGATACAACGCGGCTGCCGATCGCGCTGTTCCTCAAGGGCGGATGAGGCGTTTATGCCACATCCGCCAGTGTACGTCGATTAATGCAACTTCAAACGCGGACGGATAACGCGGTTAATACTCCCCACCAGCATCATTAATCCGGTTTTAAAGTAACCATGCAGCGCAATCTGATGCATTCGGTATAGCGAGATATATACAAAGCGCGCAATTCGTCCTTCAATCATCATTGAGCCGCGCGTCAGGTTACCCATCAGGCTACCGACGGTGGAGAAGTTCGACAGCGATACCAGCGAACCATGATCTTTATACTGATAATTTTTCAGCGGCTTACCGTTCATCTGCGCCAGAATGTTGTTCATTGCGCAAGTCGCCATCTGGTGTGCAGCCTGAGCACGCGGCGGAACAAAGCCCCCTTCCGGACGCGGGCATGACGCGCAGTCGCCAATAGCGTAAATGTCTGGATCGCGGGTGGTTTGCAGCGTCGGTTCCACCACCAGCTGGTTGATACGGTTAGTTTCAAGACCACCGATATCTTTCAGGAAGTCTGGCGCTTTGATCCCGGCTGCCCATACCATCAGATCAGCCTCAATATATTCGCCATCTTTAGTGTGCAGGCCGCCTTCATCAGCACTGGTGACCATGGTTTGCGTCAGCACGCGAACGCCAAGTTTCGTTAGCTCGTTGTGGGCCGCAGCAGAGATACGTGGCGGTAACGCAGGCAAAATACGTTCTCCCGCTTCTACCAGCGTTACGTTCAGGGCTTCGTTGGTCAGGCCTTTGTAACCGTAGCTGTGCAGTTGCTTGACCGCGTTGTGCAATTCAGCGGAGAGTTCTACACCCGTCGCGCCGCCGCCGACAATCGCAATGTTCACTTTGCCATTCGCGCCCAGGTTGGCGGAGTATTTCAGGAACAAATTCAGCATCTCCTGGTGGAAGCGACGCGCCTGGTGCGGGTTATCGAGGAAAATGCAGTTCTCTTTGACACCTGGCGTATTGAAATCGTTAGAGGTGCTACCCAGCGCCATTACCAGGGTGTCATAGGCGATTTTACGTTCCGGAACCAGCAGTTCACCTTTCTCGTCGCGCAGTTCTGCAATAGTGATTGTTTTCGCTTCACGATCAATATCAATGACGGAACCCAGCTGGAACTGGAAACCATGATTGCGCGCATGGGCCAGATAGCTCAACGCATCGACGCCTTCATCAAGCGAGCCAGTCGCCACTTCGTGCAGCAGCGGTTTCCACAGGTGGCTGTGGTTACGATCGACCAGCGTAATTTTGGCTTTTTTCTTGCGTCCCAGCTTATGCCCCAGCTGTGTTGCCATTTCCAGCCCACCAGCACCGCCGCCGACAATCACAATCTTTTTCAATGGCGTAGTCAACGTGACCCCCTTAAATTTATTAACCAATTGTTAATTAATGGTTATTAACATAGCTCTTAATTAACAACAGGTTACAGCAATGAAAATGTTCTTCGCTATTGAGAATAACATGAATGGTGCATTGGTCATACCAAAATTGATGTTAATCAAGTTTTGTTGCTGAAAAGATAGGCGACTTTACCGGGTGAGATCAAAAAACAGAGTTTATTGTTTATTATTTGAGCGAATTTGTGAGAGTGATATAGAGTGAGGGGTGTATGCAGGGCGTTCGGTAGGCCTGATAAGAAGCGCATCAGGCATTGATGCTCGACTGTCGGATGCGGCGTGGACGCCTTATCCGACCCACAGAATTCGGAGCGCATCAGGTACCGGCAAGGTTACCTGATGCGACGAGGGCATTTACCCGAGGGTTTTGAACGCTTTAATGCGCTGTAAATGCGGGGAGATATTCTTGAATTTGTGCGTCTGCTCTTCGTCCCAGACAATCTCGTAATAATGATGCAACTCTTCAGATGTCCGCTGGCTGTTAAGCGCTTCATCATTACGCGACAAAATCACCAGGCAACGATCGCGATTCTTCTCACGGAAGTTGGTCACACACTTAGTGGCAATATCGGCATACTCTTCCGGGCGATCAATCTTGCCTTCCATGTTCTCATAAGGGAACAAATTAGGGTTGAAGATCACCTGGCGGATGTCGCAAAGAAAACCAATCCGTTCCGCCCAGTATCCGCCCAAGCCAACGCCGCAAATTAGCGGACGCTCGTCAACGTTCAGTTGCAACATTTTGTCCACTTCTTTAAGCAGATGCTGCATATCATGTTTCGGATGCCGCGTACTGTAGCTTATCAAGCGTACATCCGGGTCAATAAACTGCAATTGTAAGACTTTCTCGTGGTTACCCGGACTGTTAGAGTCAAAACCGTGTAAATAGATAATCATCGCTTCCTCACATAAGCCAGGGTTAGTGACCTGCTTTCTCTTCCTGCCAGCGTTCATGTAACTGATTCAGACGGGTGCTGATCGCTTTCCAGCGAGCCGAGTCCATCAGTTCCTGTCGCGAAAATGAACCTTTATGATACAAACGTGTAACACGTTCTGCCTTGATCGGTGACAGATTATCTAACACGCTGACGGCCCCTTTACGATTATTGCAGACCAGGATCATATCGCAACCCGCATCCAGTGAAGCCTGCCCGCGTTCGGCATAACTGCCCATAATCGCGGCACCTTCCATCGATAAATCGTCAGAGAAAATCACGCCGTCAAAACCCAGTTCCTGACGCAAAACGGTTTTCAGCCAGTAGGGAGAACCGCTCGCCGGACGCGGATCAACATCACTGTAGATCACATGCGCAGGCATAATGGCGTCGAGTTTATTTTCGCGGATTAAGGAACTGAAGACCGACATATCTTTAGCGCGAATCTCCGCTTGTGGACGTGGATCGCACGGTGTTTCTTTGTGTGAGTCTGCCGTTACTGCACCGTGTCCTGGGAAGTGTTTCCCGGTCGTTTTCATTCCGGCTTCATGCATACCATCAATAAACCGGCTGGCAATTGCCAGGGCTTTTTGTGGATCGGCATGATAAGAACGCTCGCCAATCGCCGCGCTGATATGCCCGACATCCAGCACAGGCGCAAAGCTGATATCAATATCCATAGCGATCATTTCGCTGGCCATCAACCAACCTGCCTCCTGCGCCAGTTTGCCACCCTCTTCCATTCCTGACAGCGCAGCGAATGATTGCGCCGCTGGCAAGCGGGTAAAACCTTCACGAAAACGCTGCACGCGTCCACCTTCCTGATCAACCGCCACCACCAGACGATTGCGCGAAGCTGCGCGGATCTGGCGCACCAGTTCACGTAACTGGGCAGGATCATGATAGTTACGCGTAAAGAGAATCAGCCCTCCCACCAGCGGATGCGCCAGTATTTCACGCTCTTCCGCGTCCAGTTCGTAACCTTCGACATCCAACATTACTGGACCCACACTGCTCTCCTTATTGTTTTATTAATAGCTGCCGCCAGGTGTCATCGGCCAGCCTGATAAATTGTTGATCGCCGGTTTGTCGCCAGCGGTACTCAAACCACCCTGCTTTGAGCATCAGCAGCCAGGGAAACCATCGCCTGACCTGACGCCATAATTGCGCCGGATAAATCTTCGCGCGAGTGGCATAGTCATTGACCAATTGCCGGTGCTGTTCAGTATTTTCCACCCACACCGCCGCCAGTTCCAGCGCGATATCACCATCTCCGGCATACTCCCAGTCGATGAGTTTTAACCCTGACGCGCTATGCACTAAATTTCCGGCGTGGACATCCATATGCAATGGACTTAAGCGTAAAGGCCGTGGTTCCCGCGCTTTGCGCAGACGTTTTAACATTCGCAGCCAACCCACTGTCCGCCGCGCCGGATCGCTTTGCTGCCAGTACAGTTCCAGTAACGGCAACAGCGTTATTCGCCAGCCAAAACGTGGTTGTTGATGTAGATAATACAGCAAGCCTGCCAGTTCGTTGGTATCCGGCAAATACGTTTTTACCGCGCCGGGCAGATAGTCGACTACCATCCAGTCACGGAGATATAAATGCGGCTTCGGTGCAATGCATGCGGGTAGTTGTGATAAAGCCCGATACTGGCGCAAGAACGCGGACTGCGGCGCATCAGGATCGTGCGGCTGACGCACAACAAAACGCTGGCCCTGATGTTCAATGAGAAAACTCCCGCCACTAAGCCCACTATTAAACGTCGTGACGGGATGATACTGCGGGAAAAAGCGCGACAGCAATTCGTCGCGCGTGATGGGATTATTGCTGCGAAACGGCACCTTTACCTGACCAGATAATTTCGCCCGTCTGCACCAGCATCAGCTGCATTTGTAGGGTCGGAGCGTTAACGTTGCCAGAGGCGCTGGAGTACAGCACGTAATGAGCGCCGACATTGCGGGCAATGCCTATGGCTTTACTACGGGTGCCTAAACTGTCCTGCGGCGACAAACCTAACTGTTGCTTCGCCATCGACAGTTGCTGGGCGGAAACCAGGGTAAATTTCCCGTTATTAGCCAGCGCATTTCGCAGCGTTTCGGTCGCTTCTGCGGCATTCAGCGAACCGTTAGTACGGTTGTTAACGCTATCAACCAGCAGGACGCTACCCGCAGTCACCCCGTCAGCCCCAAGCATCTTACTGACCATCGGCTGCATTGCGCCATTCCAGTCATAATGGCGAATATGCGGCGCAGGCGGTGCAGTTTGATCTTCGTGCTCAATTGGGCCTGGCTGCTGCGGGATCGTCGGCACCGAGGGCACTGTGGGGACAGGCTGTTGTGGCTCGGCTGGTTGTTCCGGCGCTGGTTTCACTTCTTCTACCGGTGCAGGTTCACGTTGCCCCACACACCCGGCGAGAAACATCGCCAGCGCGGTAATCAAGGCGTAGCGACTCATTTTTGTCATCAAGATTCACCCCTTACAAATATAGATAAAGTCTGACTTTGTGCGCCCCCAGAAAATTGGCGCTGCCGTACAGCGTTACCGCCGAATGTGCGGGAATGGTAACGCTGCGTGGCCTTTCCAGAGGATGCATCTCCAGCCCTCTGGCGTCATACCAGTAAAAACGATAATGAACGGTAACGGGTTCTTGCCTTTCGTTATAAAGCGTTGAGGATGCTGAAGGTTGAATATCAGACGTCGAAAGGAAGGGCTTTTCTGCACTGATGCCCGCAGCCAATAAAGATGACTCCATCACCAGCGATTGCTCATCATTCACCGGAATTTCCGGATGTGAACGACAGCCCACCAGCAGTAACAACACCAGAGACACCAGCCCAAAGCATCCTTTTCTCATCGTTACAGACCTTTATGCGCCAGCATTGGTCCCAGCGGACGGCCACCCAACAAGTGCATATGGATGTGGTAAACCTCTTGTCCGCCATGGCGGTTGGTATTCATGATCAGACGATAGCCATCTTCGGCAATACCTTCTTGCTCAGCAATTTTTGCCGCTACGGTGATCATGCGTCCCAGCGCCTGCTCATGCTCAGCTGAGACGTCGTTCACAGTCGGAATGAGGATATTCGGAATGATCAGAATATGCGTTGGCGCTTGCGGCGAAATATCGCGAAACGCCGTTACCAGATCATCCTGGTAGACGATATCGGAGGGGATCTCACGACGAATAATTTTGCTGAATATAGTTTCTTCTGCCACGACATTTTCCTTTTTCAAATAGCCATGCGTTGCGCCATGCTACGCCGCGCCACACTGCGAGTATAGAGTATGGTCGAGTTAAACCTGCTCTTTCAACCTTAACTCACGATTTCTTAAGCAAAAAATCGTTTTGCTGCCGTATATATCGCCATTATTCCCATTTCTGCCTGCGAATGCGCTGAAAAGACATTCTCTGTTTGGTTTACATGACAAATATGAATGCGTATATTTCTCATTTGCATTTACAAACAAAATTATTCGCACACTAAATATAATCGCTCATCACCCTCCTCCGGCATGAGCCTGACGACAACATAAACCAAGAGATTTCAAATGCTTTCAACACAATTTAACAGGGATAATCAATATCAAGCCATCACCAAACCGTCACTACTTGCCGGTTGCATAGCACTGGCACTATTACCTTCTGCCGCTTTTGCTGCACCAGCCACTGAAGAAACGGTGATTGTTGAGGGTTCAGCCACAGCTCCAGATGATGGCGAAAATGATTACAGCGTAACGTCTACCTCTGCGGGTACCAAAATGCAGATGACTCAACGTGATATTCCTCAGTCGGTCACTATTGTTAGCCAGCAGCGGATGGAAGATCAGCAGTTACAAACGCTGGGCGAAGTGATGGAAAACACGCTGGGGATCAGCAAAAGTCAGGCGGATTCCGATCGTGCTCTTTATTATTCCCGCGGATTCCAGATCGATAACTATATGGTTGATGGTATCCCCACCTATTTTGAATCGCGCTGGAATCTGGGCGACGCACTTTCTGATATGGCACTCTTTGAACGCGTAGAAGTAGTGCGTGGCGCGACAGGACTCATGACCGGGACGGGTAATCCATCTGCGGCAATTAATATGGTTCGAAAACACGCGACCAGTCGTGAATTTAAAGGCGATGTCTCGGCGGAATACGGTAGCTGGAACAAAGAACGGTATGTGGCGGATTTACAAAGCCCACTCACCGAAGACGGTAAAATCCGCGCGCGAATTGTCGGCGGCTACCAGAATAACGACTCATGGCTGGACCGCTACAACAGTGAAAAGACCTTCTTCTCGGGCATTGTCGATGCTGATTTAGGCGATCTTACGACGCTTTCAGCCGGTTACGAATATCAGCGCATTGATGTTAATAGCCCTACCTGGGGCGGTTTACCGCGCTGGAATACTGATGGCAGCAGCAACAGTTACGATCGCGCACGCAGTACCGCACCTGACTGGGCGTACAACGATAAAGAGATCAACAAGGTCTTTATGACCCTGAAGCAGCAGTTTGCTGATACCTGGCAAGCGACACTGAATGCCACCCACTCTGAAGTCGAATTTGACAGCAAAATGATGTATGTCGATGCCTATGTAAACAAAGCGGATGGTATGCTGGTTGGGCCATACAGTAATTATGGACCTGGCTTTGATTATGTCGGCGGCACCGGTTGGAACAGTGGCAAACGTAAAGTTGATGCGCTGGATTTGTTCGCTGACGGTAGTTATGAATTGTTTGGTCGTCAGCACAATCTAATGTTTGGTGGCAGTTACAGCAAACAAAACAATCGTTACTTCAGTTCATGGGCCAACATCTTCCCGGATGAAATTGGCAGTTTCTACAACTTTAATGGCAATTTCCCACAAACCGACTGGTCACCACAGAGCCTGGCGCGGGACGATACCACACATATGAAATCGTTATATGCTGCCACTCGTGTCACCCTTGCCGATCCGCTGCATCTGATCCTCGGCGCACGTTATACCAACTGGCGGGTTGATACGCTGACTTACAGCATGGAGAAAAACCACACCACGCCTTACGCTGGTCTGGTGTTTGACATCAATGACAACTGGTCGACCTACGCCAGCTATACCTCTATTTTCCAGCCGCAAAATGATCGTGACAGTTCAGGCAAATATCTGGCTCCAATCACCGGTAACAACTACGAGCTGGGTCTGAAATCGGACTGGATGAATAGCCGTCTGACCACCACGTTAGCCATCTTCCGTATTGAGCAGGATAATGTCGCTCAGTCCACCGGTACACCTATCCCCGGCAGCAACGGCGAAACCGCCTATAAAGCGGTGGATGGGACAGTCAGTAAAGGGGTGGAATTTGAACTCAACGGCGCAATTACCGACAACTGGCAGCTGACATTTGGCGCAACGCGCTATATTGCAGAGGATAACGAAGGAAACGCCGTTAATCCTAATCTGCCACGCACCACGGTTAAAATGTTCACCAGCTATCGGTTGCCTGTCATGCCAGAGTTGACGGTCGGCGGTGGTGTTAACTGGCAAAATCGCGTGTATACCGACACCGTGACGCCGTATGGCACCTTCCGCGCCGAGCAAGGTAGCTACGCGCTGGTGGATCTCTTCACCCGCTACCAGGTGACGAAAAACTTCTCGTTACAGGGGAACGTCAATAACCTGTTCGACAAAACCTACGATACCAACGTGGAAGGTTCTATCGTCTACGGCACACCGCGTAATTTCAGCATTACCGGCACGTATCAATTCTGAATAACACCTGTAAAAAAGGCAGCCATCTGGCTGCCTTAGTCTCCCCAACGTCTTACGGATTAGTGGTTACGGATGTACTCATCCATCTCGGTTTTCAGGTTATCGGATTTAGTACCGAAAATCGCCTGAACACCAGAACCAGCAACCACTACGCCCGCTGCGCCCAGTTTCTTCAGGCCGGCCTGATCCACTTTAGACACATCAGCAACGCTGACGCGCAGACGGGTAATACATGCGTCGAGGTTAGTAATGTTTTCTTTACCACCAAATGCAGCAACCAGAGCCGGTGCCATTTCGCTGGTACCTGTCGCTTTTGCATCTTCAGTCGCGTCTTCACGACCCGGCGTTTTCAGATCCAGTGCTTTAATCAGCACGCGGAAGATGGTGTAGTAAACAATCGCATAACCGATACCGACGATCGGGAACAGCCACAGTTTGCTGCTGTTACCAGACAGAACGATGAAGTCGATCAGACCGTGCGAGAACGACGTACCGTCACGCATCCCCAGAAGAATACAGATTGGGAATGCCAGGCCTGCCAGAATCGCGTGGATGATGTACAGGATCGGCGCAACGAACATGAAGGAGAACTCGATCGGCTCGGTGATACCGGTCAGGAACGAGGTCAGCGCCGCGGAGATCATAATACCGCCCACTTTCGCGCGGTTTTCTGGTTTAGCAGAGTGCCAGATAGCAATTGCGGCAGCTGGCAGACCGTACATTTTGAACAGGAAGCCACCAGACAGTTTACCCGCAGTCGGGTCACCCGCCATATAACGCGGAATGTCGCCGTGGAAAACCTGACCTGCTGCGTTGGTGTATTCACCAATCTGCATCTGGAAAGGTACGTTCCAGATGTGGTGCAGACCAAACGGTACCAGGCAACGTTCGATGAAACCGTAAATGCCAAACGCAACTACCGGGTTCTGGTAAGCAGCCCACTGAGAGAAGGTCTGGATTGCAGAACCAATCGGCGGCCAAATGAAGGACAGCACAACGCCAGTAAAGATGGCAGCCAGGCCAGAAATGATCGGCACAAAGCGTTTACCGGCAAAGAAGCCAAGATACTCAGGCAGCTTAATACGGTAGAAACGGTTAAACATGTACGCTGCGATCGCACCGGAGATAATCCCTCCGAGTACGCCAGTATCCGCCAGGTGTTTAGAGGCGATTTCTTCAGCAGGTAAATGCAGTACCAGTGGCGCAACCACGGCCATGGTTTTAACCATGATGCCATAGGCAACAACTGCGGCCAGCGCGGATACGCCATCGTTATTGGTAAAGCCGAGGGCGACACCGATCGCAAAAATCAGTGGCATGTTTGCAAAGACGGAACCGCCTGCTTCTGCCATAACATGCGATACAACGGCGGGCAGCCAGCTGAAATTCGCGGAACCGACGCCCAGCAGAATACCTGCGATAGGCAGTACGGATACCGGCAGCATCAGCGATTTACCGACCTTTTGCAGGTTAGCAAATGCATTCTTAAACATAATTGAGAGTGCTCCTGAGTATGGGTGCTTTTTTTACGTTCTCACGCGTGGCAAGGGGGGAGAGCCTCGCCGTGTACAGGGCATCTAAGCGCCCTTTATTTATTACACAGAGTAAAATAATTCAGTGCCAATTTGTTTGACGGCTATCACGTTTCAACTTCAGATCATTGGAGAAGTTGCACATTTTGACAAAACATATGTCACAATATTTCAAACGTGGTTATTCACCGCCCAATTTTCGGCGGTGAACTTTACTCGTTTTAGCCATTAATTACGAGCTTTAAAAAAACTCATTCAACGGATGGATTGAAGGCGGGAAGCGTCGATGTGAAACAGACGGGCGAAGTTATCGGTGGTTACCTGCGCCAGTTCTTCAACGGCAACACCTTTCAACACAGCCATGTATTCTGCAACGTCACGAACCATCGCAGGTTGATTCTCTTTTCCTCGATGCGGTACCGGCGCAAGGTAAGGTGAGTCAGTTTCCACCAGTAACCGATCCAGGGGGACATAACGCGCAGCATCGCGCAGTTGCTCCGCATTACGGAAGGTCACAATGCCGGAAAAGGAGATGTAAAATCCGAGATCCAGTAATTTACCCGCCGTTTCTCTGTCCTCTGTAAAACAGTGTAGTACGCCACCGCAATCCGTCACTTTTTCTTCGCACAGAATTGCCAGCGTATCGGCACGGGCGTCACGGGTATGGACGATAACCGGCTTGTTCAGTTCACGACCAATCTGGATATGATGGATGAAGGACTCTTGCTGACGTACTTTAGTTTCCGGCGTGTAATAATAATCCAGCCCGGTTTCACCCAGCGCTACAACACCCTCTTCTGCCGCCAGACGGCGTAAATCTTCTACATCGTAGGGATCATTCTGGTTGAGTGGATGCACGCCACAAGAAAATACGACGTTGTCACGTTCGCCTACCAGATCCCGCATATGTAAATAACCCGGTAATGTTGTGGCGACTGCCAGACAAAATTTCACATCGCGTGCGGCGGCTTTCGCCAGAACGTCATCCACGTCCTTATGCAAAGATTCATAATCCAGACCATCGAGATGGCAGTGTGAGTCGACTAAAAACATGATGTCTCTCTTAAAGATGAGGAACCGGTAGCACAACGCCCGGTTGCAGGTAATGCTCAATACGCAGTAAAAGATCGGTGATGAGAAGCTCGCGGTTGATGCCTGTAACAGACATTAACTGTTCACGAATGTGGCAAACATCCCCCAGTATAGCCTGCAGGCGCGAGGGAGAAAGATGGTTTGCCAGTTCGGCGACCAGGCCCGGCACATCAACATTGGTCACCTGCGCAGCACCATGATGGCGTTTTAGCGCATCCATCAGCAACGTTGCCAGCCAGTGTAAACGCGCCGGAGCTTGTTCATGATTAAGGGCCGCTAGCAGCGAATACCAGTCGCCCGATGGCACGCTATATGCCAACGCCTGACACAATGTTTCACGAGCCTGCCAGTTATCTCCCTGAAACAACGCCAGTGCCGCGCCAGGCGAACCGGCGCTTAAGCGCAATGCGGCAAGTAATGCATCCTGTGACATTGTCACTTCGCGTGAAAGCCAGGTCACGGCGTACTGTTCCGGCGGCGGCGCAAGGTAATGTAACCGACAACGACTACGTAATGTTGCCAGTAAACGTTCAGGCTCGCGGGTAGCCAGGAAAAACCAGGTTTCTGCTGGTGGCTCTTCAAGCGTTTTCAGCAATGCGTTAGCCGCGGCGTCGGTTAGTAAGGCAGCATCGGTTACCCAAACGACTTTCGCACCACCTAAGCGTGCGTGCTCATTCAGCTTTTCGGTGACCTCACGTACCGCATCAACGCCCAGCGTATTTTTTCCTTTTTCGGGAGCCAGGGTGTAGTAATCGGGATGCGTGCCAGCCTGCATCAACTGACATCCACGACAGTGACCGCAACTTTTGTGGCCCTGCGGTTGTTGGCAGAGTAAATAACGGCTCAGGGCGTAGATTAAAGCATCATCGCCCATGCCCGGTAACGCCTGAATGAGTAGCGCATGGTGACCTCTTCCGGCCTGATAGCTGGCTACCAGTTTTTCGAAATCAGGTCGTAACCATGGATACCATCTCATGCGTCCAACTCCTTCACCCAGTGGGTCACGGTAGTGCGGATTGCATCCATCACGGCCTCCAGCGGCTGGGTGGCATCAATGGTATGAATGCTTTTATCTTGTGCTGCCAGTTCCAGATAGCGGGCGCGGGTGCGATTAAAGAAATCGAAAGATTCTTGCTCAATACGATCCAGCTCGCCGCGCGCACGCGCGCGTTTTAAGCCAACTTCCGGGGTAACATCGAGATAGAGCGTTAAGTCGGGGCGAAAATCCCCGAGAACAGCATCACGCAGTGTTGCCAGCATATGTTGGTCAATACCACGTCCGCCGCCCTGATACGCCTGAGTGGAGAGATCGTGGCGATCGCCAATCACCCAGGTGCCGTTAGCCAGAGCTGGTTTGATGACCGTTTCTACCAGTTGAACGCGCGCGGCATAAAACATCAGAACTTCGGCTTTATCGGTAATGACTTCATCGCCTACCGATTTGATATCCAGCACCAGGCTTCTTAACTTTTCGGCAAGTTGCGTACCGCCAGGTTCCCGAGTGAAAACCATGTCGCGGATACCCAGTTGCTCGAGCGTCTCAACCACCACATTACGCGCGGTAGTTTTGCCTGCGCCTTCCAGCCCCTCAATGACGATATACTTACTGCGCATTTTTTTCCTTAAGCACTTTCAGATAATCCTGCACAGACTTGTTATGACTGGCAAGATTGGTATTAAACGTGTGACCACCTTTACCATCGGCCACAAAATAGAGATACGGCGTTTTTGCCGGATGCGCAGCAGCCTTCAGCGAATCCGCCCCCGGCGTCGCTATCGCACCTGGCGGCAGACCGGTAATGGTATAGGTGTTATACGCTGTCGGCGTTTCCAGGTCTGCACGAGAAAGTTTGCCATTATAACGCTCTCCCATCCCGTAAATCACGGTCGGGTCGGTCTGCAGGCGCATACCAATGCGTAAACGGTTGATAAATACTGAGGCAACCTTATCGCGTTCACTGGCAACGGCGGTTTCTTTTTCGATAATTGATGCCATCGTCACCAACTGGTTTTTATCTTTATAAGGCAGACCGTCCGCACGCCCTTCCCAGGCGCTATCGACCGCTTTCACCATTTTCTTGTGCGCTCGCTTGAGTAACGCGACATCGGTGGTATTGGCGGTATACATCCAGGTGTCTGGCCAGAACCAACCTTCAATCCACTCCGAGTTTTCCAGTTCAAGTGCCTGCGCTACGGTGGCGTACTTATCATCGCTCAGCGTATGCTTGATATACGGGGCCTCACGCAATTGCTTGAGGTAATCGCTCAGACGCATCCCTTCTACCAGTCGCAGAGGGAACTGTGCTTCTTTACCGCTTTCCAGCAATTTCAGCATCTCGCGCACGGTCATCTGCGGTGTAAAGCGGTAAGTCCCGGCTTTAAAGTGAGAAAGATCCGGTTCGATACGCAGCAGCCATTGAAAAACCCGTGGACGATTGATGATCTTATCGGCATAAAGCTGTTCACCGAGCGCCAGACGTCCGGTCCCTGGCTTCAGGGTAAATATCGTCTCTTCTTTGATAAGCAATTTGCTGTCGGCAAGATGGCGAACCTTCCAGACGCCCACACCAGCGGCGATACCCAGTACCACCAGCAATAACAAGATTATCAATAACACTTTTTTCATGACTAATTCGGGCGCTCACAAAGTGGGGCTAAATATTCATATAACGTTGCTGACGAAAAGGAGACATCGCCACAGGCACATACGGGCATCACTGGCATTAACGCATTACAAATAACCATCTCATCTGCCTGCAACGACTCTTCCAGAGAGGCTTGCACTTCGACAAGCTGATAAGAGGATTGTGCCAGCAAACGGATACAGAATTGTCGCATAATGCCGTTAACACCTGCCTGATCCAGTCGCGGCGTATAAACTACGTTGCCCTTCCGCCAGAACAAATTAGCCGCACAGCATTCCGTAACCCACCCTTCGCTGTCAAGGACCAGCGCCTCATCAGCGTTTGTCTGCTCAAGATGAGAGCGAATCAATACTTGCTCAAGACGATTGAGATGTTTAATACCTGCAAGATGAGGATTGCGCCCCAGCCGCACCGGGCTTAGCGCCAACGTAATCCCCTCGTTACGCAAACGGTCGTAATGTGCAGGATAAGCCGTAACGGAGAGAATCCGCGTTGCCGGTCCGCTGTTCAATGTGCTGTACCCTCGCCCGCCACTACCGCGACTGATCACGACTTTCAGCACACCATTTTGCTGTTCTGCTGCCAGCGTTTTCATCTCTTGTTCAAGCTGAGGCCAGAAGTCACAGGAAATCATCAACCGCTGACAAGCATCCTGTAGTCGCTGGATATGCGCCGATAACAAACTGACTTTACCGTCGATAACTCTGGCGGTGGTAAAACAACCATCACCAAACTGCGTTGCCCGATCGCTTACTGCCAGCGATTCCTGCTTATGACCGTTAATTAAGAACATACCGGCTCCTTATCAGAGAATTGTTAGTGTGGCAGCATGTTCACTACGGAACAAGTCGGAATAAAAGCTAAGAAAAAAGGCCCGCAAGCGGACCTTTTATAAGGGTGGAAAATGACAACTTAGATCTTTTTAAAGATCAAAGAACCATTAGTGCCACCGAAGCCGAAGGAGTTACACAGAGTGTATTCCATTCCGCTAACCTGACGCGCTTCGTGCGGTACGAAATCCAGATCGCAACCTTCATCCGGGTTATCCAGGTTGATGGTTGGCGGAACAGCCTGATCGCGCAGCGCCAGGATGGAGTAGATAGATTCTACTGCACCCGCCGCACCTAACAGGTGACCGGTCATAGATTTCGTGGAGCTTACCAACACACGGCTTGCAGCTTCACCGAAGATGGTTTTCACCGCCTGCGCTTCAGCTTTATCGCCAGCCGGCGTAGAAGTACCGTGCGCGTTAACGTAGCCAATCTGACTCGCTTCAATGCCTGCATCACGCAGAGCATTTGCCATCGCCAGAGCTGCGCCTGCGCCATTTTCTGGCGGTGACGTCATATGATAAGCATCGCTGCTCATACCAAAGCCGACGAGTTCAGCGTAAATTTTCGCACCGCGTTTTTTCGCGTGTTCGTACTCTTCAAGTACCAGCATACCGGCACCATCGCCCAGTACGAAACCATCACGCTCTTTATCCCACGGGCGGCTCGCCGCTTGCGGGTTATCATTGCGGGTAGATAATGCACGTGCCGCGCCAAAACCACCAACGCCCAGCGGCGTACTGGCTTTCTCTGCGCCACCTGCAACCATCACGTCAGCATCGCCATACGCGATAATACGCGCAGCATGGCCAATGTTGTGCACGCCGGAAGTACAGGCAGTCGCGATAGAGATGCTCGGGCCACGCAGGCCATACATGATAGTCAGATGACCTGCCACCATGTTCACAATCGTTGACGGAACGAAGAATGGGCTGATCTTACGTGGACCACCGTTCATCAGAGATGTGTGGTTTTCTTCGATCAGTCCGAGGCCGCCAATCCCGGAGCCAATTGCGGCACCAATGCGGGTTGCGTTCTCTTCCGTTATTTCAAGGCCAGAATCCTGCATGGCCTGAACGCCAGCGACAATTCCATATTGAATGAAGGCATCCATCTTGCGCTGTTCTTTGCGCGAGATAATGTCCTCACAGTTAAAATCCTTTACTAAGCCAGCAAATTTCGTTGCATAGGCGCTAGTATCGAAATGGTCGATTAGGCTGATGCCACTCTGACCGGCAAGCAGAGCTTTCCAGGTAGACTCTACGGTATTGCCGACAGGAGACAACATGCCCAGTCCGGTCACAACTACACGACGCTTAGACACGTTTGTCCTCCAGGGAGGGAAAAAATGATTCTAGTGGGACAAAAAGATAAAACTCAGGCGGTCGAACGACCGCCTGGAGATGTTCACTTACGCCTGGTGGCCGTTGATGTAATCAATGGCAGCCTGAACGGTGGTGATTTTCTCAGCTTCTTCGTCCGGAATCTCAGTATCAAACTCTTCTTCCAGAGCCATTACCAGCTCAACGGTGTCAAGAGAATCCGCGCCCAGGTCTTCAACGAAAGAAGCATTGTTGGTAACTTCTTCCTGCTTAACGCCCAGCTGTTCGCCGATAATTTTCTTAACGCGTTCTTCGATAGTGCTCATACTCTTAAATTTCCTATCAAAACTCGCTTTCGCGATGGTTTTCGTAGTGTATAAAATGTTGAAAAATTTGCAACTAAATCCCGGCAGGTCTTACCACGATTTTACGTTATTTTGAGGCCTTACCCCCCAATAACGCAAATCATTTTGCACTAATTATTACTCATAACCACGCAGACTGCGCGCAACATGAGCATTTTGTGCAAATCGCGGTCAGACCATGTACATCCCGCCGTTCACATGCAAAGTTTCACCCGTGATGTAAGCTGCTTCGTCGGATGCCAGGAATGCAACCGCGTTGGCGATTTCCTGTGCGCCGCCGAGGCGACCCGCAGGAACCTGCGCCAGGATACCCGCACGCTGGTCATCGCTCAGCGCACGTGTCATGTCCGTTTCAATAAAGCCCGGAGCAACAACGTTTACAGTAATACCGCGTGACGCAACTTCGCGCGCCAGTGATTTACTGAAGCCGATCAAGCCCGCTTTCGCCGCAGCGTAGTTGGCCTGACCGCCATTTCCCATGGTACCAACCACAGAACCGATAGTGATAATACGACCATGACGCTTTTTCATCATAGCGCGCATTACCGCTTTTGACAGACGGAAAACAGATGAAAGGTTGGTTTCGATAATATCGTTCCACTCTTCATCTTTCATTCGCATTAACAGGTTATCACGAGTGATACCGGCATTATTGACCAGGATATCCACTTCACCAAATTCTGCGCGAATTTTTTCCAGAACAGATTCGATAGATGCCGGGTCGGTCACATTCAACATCAGACCTTTGCCGTTGGCACCTAAATAATCACTGATCGCCTGAGCGCCATTTTCACTGGTCGCAGTGCCAATAACTTTCGCGCCACGGGCTGCGAGCGTTTCAGCAATTGCGCGGCCAATTCCGCGGCTTGCACCGGTTACCAGTGCGATTTTTCCTTCAAAATTCATGATTTTCCTCTTTTAAAGCTCGAGCGCCGCTGCCATCGCTGAAGGTTCGTTCAGCGCCGAGGCGGTCAGGGTGTCGACAATGCGTTTCGTCAGGCCAGTAAGCACTTTGCCCGGGCCGACTTCATAGAGATGTTCTACGCCTTGCGCTGCCATGTACTCAACAGACTTCGTCCACTGAACCGGGTTATACAACTGACGTACCAGTGCGTCACGGATGGCATCACCATTGGTTTCGCATTTCACATCAACGTTATTCACAACAGGAACTGTTGGTGCGTTAAAGGTGATTTTCGCTAATTCTACTGCCAGTTTGTCGGCTGCTGGTTTCATCAGCGCACAGTGAGACGGTACGCTCACTGGTAACGGCAGCGCGCGTTTTGCGCCCGCCGCTTTACAGGCAGCGCCAGCACGCTCAACCGCTTCTTTATGACCGGCAATAACCACCTGTCCCGGAGAGTTAAAGTTTACCGGAGAAACGACCTGACCTTCTGCAGCTTCTTCACACGCTTTCGCAATAGACGCATCATCCAGACCGATGATTGCCGCCATAGCGCCCGTGCCTTCCGGTACGGCTTCTTGCATGAACTTGCCGCGCATCTCAACCAGACGCACCGCATCAGCGAAATCAATCACACCAGCGCAAACCAGCGCGGAGTATTCCCCCAGGCTGTGACCGGCCATCATTGCCGGTGCTTTACCGCCCTGCTGCTGCCATACGCGATACAGCGCAACAGATGCAGTCAACAGCGCAGGCTGAGTTTGCCAGGTTTTATTCAGTTCTTCAGCTGGCCCCTGCTGGGTCAGCGCCCACAGGTCGTAGCCCAGCGCCGCAGAAGCTTCAGCAAACGTTTCTTCGACAATTGGATAGCTCGCCGCCATATCAGCCAGCATTCCAACGGTTTGAGAACCCTGTCCAGGGAACACAAATGCAAATTGCGTCATGTTTTAATCCTTATCCTAGAAACGAACCAGCGCGGAGCCCCAGGTGAATCCACCGCCAAAGGCTTCAAGCAGAACCAACTGCCCCGGCTTAATGCGCCCGTCGCGTACAGCTTCATCCAGCGCGCACGGGACAGAGGCCGCAGAGGTATTACCGTGGCGATCCAGCGTCACCACGACATTATCCATAGACATACCGAGTTTTTTCGCCGTTGCACTGATAATACGCAGGTTAGCCTGATGCGGAACCAGCCAGTCCAGTTGAGAACGGTCAAGATTATTCGCCGCCAGCGTCTCATCAACGATGTGCGCCAGTTCCGTTACCGCAACCTTGAAGACTTCGTTGCCCGCCATCGTCAGATGAATTGAATTCTCTGGATTCACGCGGTCGGCGTTTGGCAGCGTCAGCAATTCACCATAACTACCGTCGGCATGCAGATGGGTGGAAATGATTCCCGGCTCTTCAGAGGCAGCCAGCACCGCAGCGCCCGCGCCATCGCCAAAAATAATAATAGTCCCACGATCGGTTGGATCGCAGGTGCGCGCCAGTACATCGGAACCGACGACCAGAGCATACTTCACCGCCCCAGATTTCACGTATTGATCGGCTACGCTTAATGCATAGGTGAAACCTGCGCAGGCTGCTGCAACGTCAAATGCCGGGCAACCTTTAATGCCCAACATGCTTTGAATCTGACAAGCTGCGCTCGGGAAAGCGTGCGTAGCAGAAGTCGTTGCCACAACGATCAGGCCAATCTGGTCTTTCTCAATGCCCGCCATCTCAATTGCGCGTGTCGCCGCTTCAAAGCCCATGGTTGAAACGGTTTCGTTTGGCGCGGCAATGTGGCGTTCGCGGATACCGGTACGAGTGACAATCCACTCGTCAGAGGTGTCCACCATTTTTTCCAAATCGGCGTTTGTCCGCACTTGTTCGGGCAGATAGCTGCCAGTACCAATAATCTTCGTATACATGTACGCTCAGTCACTTTTCGGTTATATACCGTCACTTGCAAACTGCGAGTTCGCTGGCAGCGTCCTGCTACCGCAGAGTTCCGCTTTTGCCACCGTCCAGCAGCTCAAAACCAGCTGGGTATACAGATTCCAGGCGAGCGGCAATTCGCTGAGGAACTTGTCGCTGCACCGCCTGCACTGCCTGTTCAATCGCGACCGCAAAAGCTCGCTGATTGGCTGCACCATGACTTTTTATCACCGTGCCGCGCAATCCTAACAGACAGGCGCCGTTATACTGGTCGGGGTTGAGGTGACTGAATCGCCTCGTCAGGCTCTTTTGTAGCCAACGCTTTAATAACAGTAGCCACCACGACCGTTTTTTCCCTTCACCCTGAGATTTCAGCAGAGAAAGGAACATCCTGACAACACCTTCCATCGTCTTTAATGTGACATTTCCTGTAAAGCCGTCACAAACCAGCACATCTGTCTTGCCAGTTAACAACTCATTGGCTTCAAGATAGCCGATATAATTGATAGAAGGGATTGTTTTAAGCACCGCTGAGGCATCCCGAATACTGTCGAGACCCTTTACTTCTTCTTCACCAATATTGAGCAACGCCACGCGAGGATTGGGAATTTCCACCACCTCTTCAGCCAGAACTGAGCCCATAATGGCAAATTGCACCAGCATTGTGCTGTCACAATCGACGTTGGCCCCTAAGTCAAGGACCACCGTTTTGCCCTTTTGCTGATGTGGTAATACCGTCACCAGCGCCGGACGCTCAATCCCCTCCAGGGGCTTGAGTAATAATTTTGCCAGCCCCATCAGCGCCCCGGTATTACCGGCACTGACACAGGCTTGCGCTCGACCTTCTTTCACCAGCTCCAGGGCCACGCGCATTGAACTCCCACGACTGGCGCGGATAGCTTGCGAAGGCCGGGCATCACTGGCGATAACTGACTGCGCAGGAATAATCTGCAGACGCGAACGTTGTTCAAAGTCAGCTTTAGCAAGTAATGGCGTGATGGCGTCGGGATTGCCGACTAAAAGAAGAGTGAGTTGCGAATTAGAATTCAGTGCCTGCAATGCTGCAGGCACTGTCACGGAAGGGCCAAAATCCCCTCCCATGACATCTAACGCCAGGGTTAGACGTGTCAAGGTATCGTCGCCGCCCGGTTTGGTCTTTCCCCAGTTGCCTGGGGAAAATCCTCACTAAGCTTCATCACGCAGATGCGTGATTACTTAGCGATGACCTTGCGGCCGCGGTAGTAACCGTCGGCAGTGATGTGGTGACGCAGGTGTTTTTCACCAGAAGTTTTGTCTACAGACAGGCTGGTGACTGCGGTCAGCGCGTCATGGGAACGACGCATGCCACGTTTGGAACGGGTTGGTTTATTCTGTTGTACGGCCATGGACCTTACTCCTCAATTACGGTTTATCCCCGATCCAACGGGGAGCACCAATTACTTACGCTTTAAGCTGGCTAATACGGCAAATGGGTTTGGCTTTTGCGCTTCTTCAGGCAGTTCACCAAAGACCATGTCCGCTTCGGACACTTCACAGTGTTCAGAATCATGCACCGGAACTACCGGCAAGGCGAGGATGATTTCATCTTCAACCATTGCAAGCAGATCGATTTCACCGAATTCGTTAACCTCAATCGGTTCATACGCTTCCGGCAGTGCTTCAGCCTGTTCGTCTGAACGCACAGGACTAAAACAATACGTTGTGTAGACCTGATGAGTAAACGGCTTCCCGCAACGCTGACACTCGAGCGTTACCGTCACCTTCGCATCGCCGTTTAACACTGCGAGACGTTGGTTATCGATAGCGAACGACATGGAGCATTCCACATCACTGTCCACACTGACTACGGATTCGGCGACGCGCTCAACCTGATCAGGGGTATAGATACCCTGGTAATCAAGGCGTTTTTGAGCCGTACGAACCGGATCGAGAGTCAGGGGTAATTTTACCTTTTGCATAGGGCGCGCATATTAACTTTGTAACGTCATAGAGTCAAAGAAAAAGGCAGCCTGTGGTTGCCTTTTGCCAATAATTCGCACACATTGCGGGTTACTGCTTTATTTTCGTTCAGTGCTGATAACAAACATCAACCTGCAAAACGAAGCGCATAGTTTAAAATGGCTATCATCAATACGCTATATCTGATGGAAAAAAATATGCCTAAACTTATTTTAGCCTCCACCTCGCCATGGCGTCGCGCTCTTCTGGAAAAACTGCAAATCTCTTTTGAATGTGCAGCACCAGAGGTCGACGAAACCCCACGCAGCGACGAATCACCGCGACAGTTGGTGCTTCGACTGGCACAAGAAAAAGCGCAATCTCTGGCGTCACGTTATCCGGATCATTTAATTATTGGTTCAGACCAGGTATGTGTTCTTGATGGCGAAATCACCGGTAAACCGTTAACGGAAGAAAATGCCCGTCTGCAATTACGCAAAGCCAGCGGCAATATCGTCACCTTCTATACTGGACTGGCGTTGTTTAATTCGGCGAATGGGCATCTGCAAACAGAAGTGGAGCCTTTTGACGTCCATTTCCGTCACCTGAGCGAGGCGGAGATTGATAATTACGTGCGTAAAGAGCATCCCCTGCACTGCGCGGGTAGCTTTAAGAGTGAAGGATTTGGCATTACGCTGTTTGAGCGTTTAGAGGGGCGTGATCCTAACACGCTGGTTGGTTTACCGCTAATCGCGCTGTGTCAGATGTTACGTCGGGAAGGGAAAAACCCGCTGATGGGATAGTTTTTTGCGCCGGATGTGGTTACGTCGCATCCGGCAATCGGTGCTGGCGGCCTGATGCGGCGTAAACGCCTTATCAGGCCAACCGCCCATTATCAGGTTTATATGCTTGTATTAGCGCGCGTTACGCAGCTTTTGCAAACAACGCTTCAAACCTTCATCCATCGGAGCTTCGATACGCATCACCTCACCGGTCCCCGGATGAGTAAACTTCAACGCTGCAGCGTGCAGGAACAGGCGATTTAATCCCGTGCCTGCTTCAGTGAGCTGCCTGTCAAATTCACGGTCACCGTAGCGATCGTCAAAGGCAATCGGATGACCCGCATATTGTGTATGCACACGGATCTGGTGAGTACGCCCTGTTACCGGGCTACAACGCACCAGGGTGGCAAATGCATAGCGTTCTTCCACTTTAAAGCGTGTTTCCGACGGTTTGCCTTCCTGACTCACACGCACGATACGTTCGCCGCTTTGCAGAATATTTTTCAGTAACGGTGCTTGAACGCTCTTCACATGCGACTGCCACTGACCGCGCACCAGCGCCAGGTAATCTTTTTGCATCCCTTTTTCACGTAATTGCTCATGCAGAGAACGCAACGCCGAGCGTTTTTTCGCTACCAGCAAAACACCTGAGGTGTCCCGGTCAAGACGATGAACCAGTTCAAGGAACCGCGCTTCCGGGCGCAACGCCCGCAAACCTTCAATAACGCCGAAGCTTAAACCACTGCCGCCATGTACCGCCGTACCGGAAGGTTTATTCAGCACCAGGATGTGATCATCTTCATATAAGATGACGTCCGCCAGCGCCGCCACCTTTTGCAGATGTGGCGAAACCGCCTCTTCTTCCCGCTCAGCAACGCGAACCGGTGGAATACGCACCTCATCACCCGCTTCGAGTTTATATTCAGGCTTAATACGTTTTTTGTTCACCCGCACTTCGCCTTTACGCAAAATACGGTAAATCATACTTTTTGGTACGCCTTTCAATTGGGTACGCAAAAAGTTATCGATACGTTGCCCCGCTTCGTCAGCGGTGATAGCAACAATTTTTACGGATGGAGTCTCTGTTTTCATGGTTGGCGATTCTAATTAGCCAACAGGATTCGCGCCACTCATTTTTCTATGCTTATATTTACTTTTGCACCTTATTACTTCACTGCGTGATCACTTTATTGATGGTTATTAAACCAATCACCAGCAAGAAGTGAAAAAACTGTGAGTAAGCGGGTGATAAATGGTAAAAGTCATCTTGCTATAACAAGGCTTGCAGTGGAATAATGAGGCCGTTTCCGTGTCCATCCTTGTTAAAACAAGAAATTTTACGGAATAACCCATTTTGCCCGACCGATCATCCACGCAGCAATGGCGTAAGACGTATTGATCTTTCAGGCAGTTAGCGGGCTGCGGGTTGCAGTCCTTACCGGTAGATGGAAATATTTCTGGAGAGTAATACCCAGTCTGTTTCTTTGATAATTGCGCTGTTTTTCCGCATGAAAAACGGGCAACCGACACTCTGCGCCTCTTTGAGCTGACGATAACCGTGAGGTTGGCGACGCGACTAGACACGAGGCCATCGGTTCACACCCGGAAAGGCGTTACTTTGCCCGCAGCTTAGTCGTCAATGTAAGAATAATGAGTAAGTTACGATGAAAAGAATGTTAATCAACGCAACTCAGCAGGAAGAGTTGCGCGTTGCCCTTGTAGATGGGCAGCGTCTGTATGACCTGGATATCGAAAGTCCAGGGCACGAGCAGAAAAAGGCAAACATCTACAAAGGTAAAATCACCCGCATTGAACCGAGTCTGGAAGCTGCTTTTGTTGATTACGGCGCTGAACGTCACGGTTTCCTCCCACTAAAAGAAATTGCCCGCGAATATTTCCCTGCTAACTACAGTGCTCATGGTCGTCCCAACATTAAAGATGTGTTGCGTGAAGGTCAGGAAGTCATTGTTCAGATCGATAAAGAAGAGCGCGGCAACAAAGGCGCGGCATTAACCACCTTTATCAGTCTGGCGGGTAGCTATCTGGTTCTGATGCCGAACAACCCGCGCGCGGGTGGCATTTCTCGCCGTATCGAAGGCGACGACCGTACCGAATTAAAAGAAGCACTGGCAAGCCTTGAACTGCCGGAAGGCATGGGGCTTATCGTGCGCACCGCTGGCGTCGGCAAATCTGCTGAGGCGCTGCAATGGGATTTAAGCTTCCGTCTGAAACACTGGGAAGCCATCAAAAAAGCCGCTGAAAGCCGCCCGGCCCCGTTCCTGATTCATCAGGAGAGCAACGTAATCGTTCGCGCATTCCGCGATTACTTACGTCAGGACATCGGCGAAATCCTTATCGATAACCCGAAAGTGCTCGAACTGGCACGTCAGCATATCGCTGCATTAGGTCGCCCGGATTTCAGCAGCAAAATCAAACTGTACACCGGCGAGATCCCGCTGTTCAGCCACTACCAGATCGAGTCACAGATCGAGTCCGCCTTCCAGCGTGAAGTTCGTCTGCCGTCTGGTGGTTCCATTGTTATCGACAGCACCGAAGCGTTAACGGCCATCGACATCAACTCCGCACGCGCGACCCGCGGCGGCGATATCGAAGAAACCGCGTTTAACACTAACCTCGAAGCTGCCGATGAGATTGCTCGTCAGCTGCGCCTGCGTGACCTCGGCGGCCTGATTGTTATCGACTTCATCGACATGACGCCAGTACGCCACCAGCGTGCGGTAGAAAACCGTCTGCGTGAAGCGGTGCGTCAGGACCGTGCGCGTATTCAAATCAGCCATATTTCTCGCTTTGGCCTGCTGGAAATGTCCCGTCAGCGCCTGAGCCCATCACTGGGTGAATCCAGTCATCACGTTTGTCCGCGTTGTTCTGGTACTGGCACCGTGCGTGACAACGAATCGCTGTCGCTCTCTATTCTGCGTCTGATCGAAGAAGAAGCGCTGAAAGAGAACACCCAGGAAGTTCACGCCATTGTTCCTGTGCCAATCGCTTCTTACCTGCTGAATGAAAAACGTTCTGCGGTAAATGCCATTGAAACTCGTCAGGACGGTGTGCGCTGTGTAATTGTGCCAAACGATCAGATGGAAACCCCGCACTACCACGTGCTGCGCGTGCGTAAAGGGGAAGAAACCCCAACCTTAAGCTACATGCTGCCGAAGCTGCATGAAGAAGCGATGGCGCTGCCGTCTGAAGAAGAGTTCGCTGAACGTAAGCGTCCGGAACAACCTGCGCTGGCAACCTTTGCCATGCCGGATGTGCCGCCTGCGCCAACGCCAGCTGAACCTGCCGCGCCTGTTGTAGCTCCAGCACCGAAAGCTGCACCGGCAACACCAGCAGCTCCTGCACAACCTGGGCTGTTGAGCCGCTTCTTCGGCGCACTGAAAGCGCTGTTCAGCGGTGGTGAAGAAACCAAACCGACCGAGCAACCAGCACCGAAAGCAGAAGCGAAACCGGAACGTCAACAGGATCGTCGCAAGCCTCGTCAGAACAACCGCCGTGACCGTAATGAGCGCCGCGACACCCGTAGTGAACGTACTGAAGGCAGCGATAATCGCGAAGAAAACCGTCGTAATCGTCGCCAGGCACAGCAGCAGACTGCCGAGACGCGTGAGAGCCGTCAGCAGGCTGAGGTAACGGAAAAAGCGCGTACCGCCGACGAGCAGCAAGCGCCGCGTCGTGAACGTAGCCGCCGCCGTAATGATGATAAACGTCAGGCGCAACAAGAAGCGAAGGCGCTGAATGTTGAAGAGCAATCTGTTCAGGAAACCGAACAGGAAGAACGTGTACGTCCGGTTCAGCCGCGTCGTAAACAGCGTCAGCTCAATCAGAAAGTGCGTTACGAGCAAAGCGTAGCCGAAGAAGCGGTAGTCGCACCGGTGGTTGAAGAAACTGTCGCTGCCGAACCAATTGTTCAGGAAGCGCCAGCTCCACGCACAGAACTGGTGAAAGTCCCGCTGCCAGTCGTAGCGCAAACTGCACCAGAACAGCAAGAAGAGAACAATGCTGATAACCGTGACAACGGTGGCATGCCGCGTCGTTCTCGCCGCTCGCCTCGTCACCTGCGCGTAAGTGGTCAGCGTCGTCGTCGCTATCGTGACGAGCGTTATCCAACCCAGTCGCCAATGCCGTTGACCGTAGCGTGCGCGTCTCCGGAACTGGCCTCTGGCAAAGTCTGGATCCGCTATCCAATTGTACGTCCGCAAGATGTACAGGTTGAAGAGCAGCGCGAACAGGAAGAAGTACATGTGCAGCCGATGGTGACTGAGGTCCCTGTCGCCGCCGCTATCGAACCGGTTGTTAGCGCGCCAGTTGTTGAAGAAGTGGCCGGTGTCGTAGAAGCCCCCGTTCAGGTTGCCGAACCGCAACCGGAAGTGGTTGAAACGACGCATCCTGAAGTGATCGCTGCCGCGGTAACTGAACAGCCGCAGGTGATTACCGAGTCTGATGTTGCCGTAGCCCAGGAAGTTGCAGAACAAGCAGAACCGGTGGTTGAACCGCAGGAAGAGACGGCAGATATTGAAGAAGTTGTCGAAACTGCTGAGGTTGTAGTTGCTGAACCTGAAGTTGTTGCTCAACCTGCCGCGCCAGTAGTCGCTGAAGTCGCAGCAGAAGTTGAAACGGTAGCTGCGGTCGAACCTGAGGTCACCGTTGAGCATAACCACGCTACCGCGCCAATGACGCGCGCTCCAGCACCGGAATATGTTCCGGAGGCACCGCGTCACAGTGACTGGCAGCGCCCTACTTTTGCCTTCGAAGGTAAAGGTGCCGCAGGTGGTCATACGGCAACACATCATGCCTCTGCCGCTCCTGCACGTCCGCAACCTGTTGAGTAATAATTAGCTCAAAGTAATCAAGCCCTGGTAACTGCCAGGGCTTTTTTATTTCATCTTTGAATCAACATATTAAAATTCATCGAATGGCATCCTTGCTAACCAACAATGCAAAATAGGCAAAAAAATGCCCGCCCCAGCGATCCCAGAGCAGGCAGACAAAACATACCCAGTTTCATGATATGTTTTAAAGCGAAATTATTTGCTGAGCTGGAAGAGCGACAATCCCTGCATATCGGTAAATGCTTTATACGATGCCTGCAATGCCGTTTGCTGCATGATGTAAGATGAAATAGTTGCATTCCAGTCCACATCAACCAGATCGCTCATCTGCTGCGTTTGCCCTAAAGCGCGATCGCTACCTAATGAATCCAGCGACTCCAGTTCGTTCAGCTGCGTGCCTAATTCCGCGCGAACAGTCAGCACATTGTTCAGCGAGTTTTTCAGTCCGCGGTTGGTTTTATCTAACGCCGCAGCGGCGGTTTCTTTATCCGCTTCGCTATCCGCGACCGGCGTTTTCAGGGCTGCGATGGCACTATCCAGCATGGCAAAAAGATTGGTTTCAGAAGCGCTACCGTCTGGTTCCGCTACCGCGTTGCTGGTAATACTGTCGAAAATTTTGTCACCCGTGTGCCCTATCACCATCGAACGCGAAGCATCGACCTGTTGTTTAATACTTTCTGCTCCACCGACGTATTTCCCTTTCTCTTCGCTAAACGGCGCAGTCTCTGTTTTATAACCGGCAAAAATGTAGCGCCCGTTACCGTCAGTGGTGTTTGCCAGATTCAGCAACTGGTCACGAAGCCCCTGAATATCCGTAGCCAGCGAGGCCCGGTCATCGTCACTCAAGGTGCCATTGCTGGCGTAGACAATTTTTTCCTGAGCATTCTGGATAGCAGTGGTGACCTGGCTAAGTACACTCTCTTCCAGTGACACTTTTTGAGTGGCGAAAGTACGCGCCAGCGTGTACTGGCTGTTTTGCGCCTGTGCCTGGGAGAGAACTACGGCTTGTGATGCAGCAATGGGATCGTCAGAAGGGTTAACGACTCGCTTACCCGTCGACATCTGTTCGCCGTACTTCATCCATTCTGCCTGAGAATTGGTGATACCACGCATGTTTTGCTGGTACATCATCTGTGTACTGAAACGCATCTTATCTCCCCTTAGCGAATGTTAATCAGCGCATCAAAAATCGCGTTTGCCGTCTGCAGAACCTGCGCATTCGCCAGGTAATACTGCTGAAAACGTTGCAGATTTCCGTACTCCTCATCGAGATTGACACCGGAAATCGACTGCTGCTGATTGGAAAGCTGCGTCACCACATTACCTTGCGTGGCGCTACTGGTTTTCAACGTCGCGGTTTTATTACCGATATCACTCACTAACGAGGCATAAGCGTCGTTAAAGGATTTCGCACCGCCCACCGTTTTACTGTTGCTTTGCAGATCCAGCAGGGCCTGACCGTTGCGGTTATCGCTATCACCCGCATCTTCTTCGCTCGCCATCGCTATTTTCGCTTCGTCGGTGATTAATACATCCATGTTGACGATGGCGTCACTTACTGGTTTCAGCGTGAAGCTGTCGTTAACGGCAGGCGTTCCTGTAAACGTCAACTCCAGACCATCAAATGCCACTTTACCGTTGGCATCCGGCGTCACCGTAAAAGTGGTATTGCTGGCAAGGCGGGTGACCTGCCACTGATTATTATCGAACGAGATTTTGTAATCTGTCGCCAGTACCGCGGAGGCATCAGTTACCGTGGCACCGATCGCAACGTCACCTTTGTTTTTCGTGTTTTGCAGAACCGCGGGCTTACCGATAGCAAAGAAATCTTCACCGGCATCGCCGTTAGCATCAAATCCGGCTTTGTGTTGGGTGTTGAAAGCCTCGGCAAATGCCAGCGCCAGTTGTCCAAGCGTATTACGCGTCTGGTCCAGATCCTGAGAACGGAATGTCAGAATGCCGCCCAGCGACCCGGTATTCAGTAATTTCTCCGGGATCTCAATATTGCCTGCCGTCCCATCAACATAAGCGACAGTCGTACGAGAAGGGTCAGCGCTGGAAGGAACTGCCGCCAGTTGCCGCGCCGTACTTCCCTGAACCAGTGAGTAACCATTGGCCATCGTGATGTTATAAGTGCCGCCATCCTGAACGCTGACTTCTACACCAACAATCTGGTTTAATTCGCTCACCAGTTGATCGCGTTGATCCAGCAGATTGTTAGGTGACGCCCCTGCCCCCACGCCTGTCAGGCGCGAGATTTGATCGTTCAGGCTGGCAATTTGTTTAGCGTAGTTGTTGATCTGATCAACGCTGGCACCTATCGCGATATTGACCTGTTTGTCCTGGTCGCGCAGATATTGATCGGTGGTTTTAAACTGATTCACCAATCCTTCTGATTTCCCAATCAGCGCCTGGCGCGCTGCCGGGTCTTCCGCGTTACTCACCAGCGTTTGCAGGCTGGTGAAGAAATCCTGCATCTGTGTTGCCAGCGAAGAGGTACTGGTGGAGAGCATATTGTCGATTTTCGACATCTGCTCATAGCGGGCAGTCAGACCGCTACTTTGCGTCTGCGCCGCACGTAACTGGTTGGTAATAAACGCATCATACTCACGCTGCACACCAGAAACGTAGACACCATTGCCAACCCAGCCGCCAGCGCCCAACGTGCTATTGGCCTGCGCCATAATAGTGGTTTGGCGGGTATATCCGGCAACGTTATAGCTGGAGATATTATTACTTGCCGTATTTAACGCCGCCTGGGCCGCGTTCAGTCCGCTCATGGCGTTATTAATCAAGCTGGACATGGAGGTTCCTTATAAGCCTTCAATTACAGAGTATTATCGGCAGCGACCCGCCGGACTTGAGTTATTCAGAACAGATTATCAATGTTCATACTGTAGGTTTTGCTCACCTTGTCGCTTATCGATTTCATCTGCTGAATCATGTTGGTGAGTTTGCGGGCATAGTGAGGATCGGTGGCATAGCCCGCGTCCTGTAGGGCCTGCGCCCCCTGTTCCGCACTCGCGGCGGTCGTCACGGCGGCGTAGCGCGGGTTACGCGTTAACAGCCCAACGTAATCCGACAAGGCTTCCAGATACGAGCTGTAGACGCGAAACTTCGCTTTTACTTTCTTCGCTTCGCCGTTTTCATATTCAGTCGTGGTGATTTCAGTAACTGGCCCTTTCCAGTTGCCAGAGGCTTTGACACCAAACAGGTTATAGCTCGGCTCGCCGTTTTCGCGGCGGATTTGCCGTTGCCCCCAACCAGATTCCAGTGCCGCCTGAGCGAGGATCAAATGATGTGGCACACCGCTTTGCTGGCTTGCCAGTTGGGCGGGCAGCGAGAGTTGCGCGAGGAATGCTTTACTGTCACCCGGCAGCGAATCATCGTAGTTACGTGGCACGGCCTTTTGCACCAGCTGCGAAAGCGCCTGATTTTGATAACGCACCACAGTTTCGAGCGGGAATTTCATCGGTGCTGCTGGCGTGGACTCCTCTGGCAATGGTTGTTCTGGCGTCATCTGTTTAACCATCATCTCTGCAAGCCCCAGACCTTTGCCCGCCGTCATCTGTTGGGCAATCTGCTGGTCATACATACTGGTATACAGGCGAGTGTGCTCGCTGCTGAACAGGCCATCTTTTGGTAAAGCGTCGCGCATGCTTTTCAACATCATCTGCACGAACATCCCTTCCACCTGACGGGCCACCGGACGGATATTTGCCGCCGGATCTTCGCCCGCTTTCGCCTTTAGTTCGTTGAGTGATTGCGCATCCCAGGCCGCACTTGCCAGTAGTTTGCTGTCGCTGATCATCAGATGATTTCCAGTTTTGCCCGCAGACATCCCGCACTTTGCATTGATTGCAGTATGGACATCAGATCCATCGGCGTAGCGCCCAGCGCATTGAGCGCGCGCACCACGTTATTGAGGCTGGCGCTGGAACGTACGCTTTGCAGCGAACCGCCGCTCTGGCGTAAATCGATCTGCGTTTGTGGAGTAACCACAGTCTGTCCACCACCAAACGGTGTATCTGGCTGGCTGACATTGGCCTGACGATTAACTGTTACTGAGAGATTCCCCTGCGCTACCGCGCAGCTGTCGAGGGTCACTTCGCGATTCATCACCACCGAACCGGTGCGCGAGTTAATCACTACTTTAGCGTCCTGCGGGGTGACATTAACCTGCATATTCTGAATATCGGCAAGGAAGCGGACCTGGGAACTGTTGCCACTCGGTACGCGCACCTGAATAGTCCGCGCATCTAACGCGGTGGCGCTGCCATATCCACGCACGCGGTTGATGGTGTCAGCGATTTGCTGCGCCATGCTGAAATCTTCGTCGTTAAGTTGCAAATTAAGGGTATTCCCGACGCCAAACTGGCTGGGCAATTCACGTTCAATAACCGCACCATTGGTGATCCGTCCACCGTTCAGTTGGTTAACCTGAACACTGCTACCGCCAGCGGAGGCTCCTGCGCCGCCAACCAGAATATTGCCCTGCGCCAGCGCATACACCTGACTGTCAACGCCCTTAAGCGGTGTCATCAACAACGTACCTCCACGCAAGCTTTTGGCATTTCCCATGGAAGAAACCACCACATCGATGGTTTGCCCCTGACGTCCAAACGGAGGAAGTGACGCTGTCACCATTACCGCAGCGACGTTTTTTAGCTGCATATTGGTGCCCGTCGGAACGGTAATTCCCAGCTGTGAGAGCATGTTATTAAGCGTTTGTGTGGTAAACGGCGTCTGGGTTGTCTGGTCACCGGTGCCATCCAGCCCCACCACCAGACCATAGCCAATCAGTGAGTTTTGCCTTACCCCCTGAACACTGGTGAGATCGCGAATACGCTCAGCCTGAGCCGCCGTCGTGACCAGTAGAAGAATTAATGCAGAGAGAAATTTAATCACCACAGCCTCACTTACATTGGCGACAGGTTAAGGAAGAAACGCTGCAACCAGCCCATATTTTGCGCTTCGTTAATGTAGCCATTGCCTACGTATTCAATGCGCGCATCCGCCACCTGAGTAGACGGTACGGTATTGCTGCCGCTGATAGTGCGTGGATTAACCACGCCAGAGAAGCGAATAAATTCGGTACCCTGATTAATGGCAATCTGTTTTTCACCCACCACATGCAGGTTGCCGTTGACCAGTACCTGGTCAACCGTCACCGTCAACGTGCCGCTAAAGGTATTGCTGGCATTGGCCCCGCCCTTTCCGTTGAACGTGTTACCACCGGAGGCTTCGACATCGGCACGAGCGTTACCAAACAGCCCCTGCAAATAGCGCGGCACAGTATCAAAGCCAAAATTAGTTTTACCGTCACGGCTGGCATTCGCAGAGGAGCTTTTGCTGGCGCTGACGTTCTCCTGCAACACGATGGTCAGCGTATCGCCAATATTGCGTGGTCGACGATCTTCAAACAGCGGTTGATAGCCATAGTTAATCGGCTGAGCAGACTGGAAAATAGAACCGTTGGCGACGGGCGTCGGACCGGGAACCGGTTGTGCACTGGTCGCCCCCTGCACCAGCGGCGTGGAGGGTATCCAGGCGCAGCCGGTTAGTGAAAGCACCAACAAGCTGGAAATGGCATAAGTATGCGCAGCGTTTTTTTGCATGGCTATCATCTTCAAAAATCAGTAAACCGGTGAACCTGCCACCGGTTAAGCCTTAGAGTTGCGTCAGTTTTTGCAGCATCTGATCGGTGGTGGACACCGCTTTACTGTTGATTTCGTAAGCGCGTTGCACCTGAATCATATTGACCAGTTCTTCCGCCACGTTGACGTTAGACGTTTCAACATACCCTTGATACAGCAGTCCCGCGCCGTTCAGGCCCGGCGTGCTTTCGTTCGGTGCACCAGAGGATTGCGTTTCGGTGTAGAGGTTTTCGCCAATGCTCTCCAGCCCGGTGTCATTCATAAAGGTGGTGAGATTGAGCTGCCCAACCTGAACCGGAGCTGCCTGGCCTTGTTGGGTTACGCTGACCACGCCATCACGACCGATGGTGATACTTAACGCATTCGCCGGAATGGTGATCGCTGGCTGCACCTGAAAACCACCAGCCGTCACCAGCTGCCCGTTCTGATCCACCTGGAAAGAGCCGTCACGGGTATAGGCTGATGAACCATCTGGCAACATCACCTGGAAAAAGCCCTGCCCTTTAATCGCGACATCTTTGCTGTTGTTGGTCTGCGACAGGTTTCCCTGGCTGTGTAAGCGTTCAGTGGCGACCGGGCGTACCCCCGTGCCGATTTGTAATCCGGAGGGTAAGGTGGTTTGTTCGGAAGACTGTGCCCCCGGCTGGCGAATGGTTTGATAAAGCAGATCTTCAAACACCGCGCGCTGACGCTTAAAACCGTTAGTACTGACGTTTGCCAGGTTGTTGGCAATGACGTCCATATTGGTTTGCTGGGCGTCAAGGCCCGTTTTGGCGATCCATAATGAACTGATCATAAAATGTCCTGTAGTGGATTAGTGACAAAGTGCATATGTCTTCTTGCCGGATGCGGCGTAAACGCCTTATCCGGCCTACAAGTGCTCGCAAAATCGATAAATTGCGATTGCCCCCATAGACCCGATAAACTTGCGCATCGGGCAACTTATACTTGTCATGTATCCTTTCAATTAACTCATCGACAGCAGTTGGTTGGCACGGCCTGCGTTATCATCGACGCTGCTGATCACCTTCATCTGCATTTCAAAACGCCGCGCGCTGGCAATCATGTCGCTCATTGCCGCAACGGCATTGACGTTACTGCCTTCCAGAACCCCCGACATCACACGCAAGGTTGGATCTGCCTGCAGTACCGGCCCACGCGTGGCCTGGGTTTCTGCGCTTAAACGAAAAATGCCGTCGTCACCGCGCTGCACTTCGCTGCCCGTGGCTTTCACCAGTTTAAGACGCCCTACTGGCGCAACCGTATTTGCCGGATCGCCCGGATTGAGCGCCGAGATTGTGCCATCGGCAGCAATAGTGATTTCCGCCCCTTCCGGCACAGCAATTGGCCCAGCCTCGCCTATCACCGGATGCCCCTGAATTGTCAGTTGCCCGGTGGGATCAACCTGAATGCTGCCATTACGCGTATACCCTTCGCTGCCGTCAGCGGTCTGCACGGCCAGCCAGCCATCCTGCTGCAACGCGACGTCCAGCGGGCGCGAGGTGTAATCCATTTTGCCGGGCGTCATATCTGCGCCCGGCGTTGACGCCGTGACCAACGTGCGCGTGGGCAGAGAAAGCCCTTCCACTGGCACCGCGCGTAAAGCATTCAACTGCGCGCGAAAACCGGGCGTTGAGGCATTGGCCAGATTACTGGCGGTTACCGCCTGTTGATTCAGTGTCTGGCTGGCTGCTCCCATCGCGGTATAAATTGCGTGATCCATTGAGCTATCCCGTCAGCGATTAGCGTAAGTTAACCAGCGTGTTGAGGATCTGGTCCTGGGTTTTGATGGTCTGGGCGTTAGACTGATAGTTACGCTGGGCAACGATCATATTGACCAGTTCTTTACTGAGATCGACGTTGGACGCTTCCAGCGCACCGTTGGTCAGGGTGCCAAAGTTTCCCGTCCCGGCTGTCCCCAACAGCGCCACGCCAGAAGATTGCGTCGCAGACCAGACGTTGTCGCCTTCGGATGCCAGACCTTCGTTGTTGGCAAAGTTCGCCAGTACAATCTGCCCCAGCAGTTGGGTTTGTTCGTTGGAATAGTTGCCGACAACCGTACCGTCATCATTGATTTGATAACTCACCAGATCGCCCGGTTTGTAGCCGTTCTGGGTGGTTGCCACAATATTGTTAGCGCCGGTATTTTGCTGCATGGAGTTGAGGAAGCTCAGACTAAACGTGGCGGGTTCTGCACCGTTAATTGCGCCGGTTGCGATATTATTCGCCATCGCACCATCCACTAATGTGCCATTAGCATTAAATTCCAGTGTTGTCGCTGTCTTCGCAATGCTGTTTGGATCACTGCTATCCTGGGTGTAGACCTGCCAGTTATTATCCCCGGTCTTCACAAAGTAGACGCTCATGTCATGAGCATTACCCTGACTGTCGAAAACAGTCACCGAACCTTTTTTGTTATAGCTATCCGCATTGCTGGCGCTGAATGGCGTAACAGTAGGAAGCGGATCACTGGAATTCAGGTTGATCTGCATCGATGCCGTGGTGGTAGTTTTCGCTGCCATCAGGGTATTCGGGATCGAAATATTGGTCGGATTCGCCCCTTGCTGAATAGTCGGCGGCGTACCGGTTGCCGGGTAACCCGTCAGCTGTAAACCTTGCATATTCACCAGGTTACGGTTTTCATCCAGCTTAAATTGTCCGTTACGGCTGTAGAACACCGAACCGTTGCTGTCTACCAGACGGAAAAAACCGTTCTGGCTGATAGCAACGTCCAGACCTCGCCCGGTGTTGGTGGTCGTGCCATCGGTAAAGTCCTGAGTGATACCGGCAACTTTTACCCCCAGTCCCACTTTCGAACCGGCAAACATATCGGCAAAAGAGGCCGTGCCTGATTTAAAGCCGTAGGTGGCGGAGTTGGCGATATTGTTGCCAATAACATCGAGGTTGGTGGCGGCAGCGTTTAATCCGCTAACCGCTTGAGAAAAGGCCATGACTGACTCCTGAAATGTGAAGGCTTAAATTATCTGCCGTACTTCGTCGAGGGTGGTGGTGCCGTAAGTGCCGAGATCCAGCGTATTACCGCTGTTGCCGCGGATCACACCCTGCACCAGAGCAAACTGCAGCGGCTGGGCAACCAGTTGTGTACCACCGTTACTGGCGCTAATCGCTACATTGTAAGAACCGTTCGGCGCAGTGCTGCCATCAGTCAACGTACCGTCCCAGGTGAAACTGTGAACTCCGGCGGTCAGTTCACCAATATCAATGGTGCGCACAACCGCGCCATTTTTATCGGTGATGGTGGCCGTAACTTTGTCTGCCGCCTGTTGCAGCTCAACACCAAACGGCGTGGTCGTGGTCACAGCCCCTTCTTCACTGCCGGTTCCCGCAAGAACAGTGGTGCCGGGGATCATCACGCCGTGACCGATCAGGTTACTGGCCTGTAACGACTGGCTGTTATCAATCTGTCCGGAAATAGATCCGAGCGTGGTATTGAGTTTTTCAATCCCGCTGACCGTGCTGATTTGTGCCAATTGCGACGTCAGCTCGTTGTTTTCCATTGGATTGGTCGGGTCCTGGTTTTTCAGCTGCGCCACCAGCAAAGTCAGAAAACTGCTTTGTAAATCTGCGGCGTTGCTGCCCGTGAGCGAACTACTGCTGGTGGTACTGACGCCGGTATTTGTCGGATCGGTGGTGGTTACCGCAATGGACATAGCTTTCTCCTTTATTGACCGAGCGTAAGGGTTTTCAGCATCATGCTTTTCACCGTGTTGAGCACTTCAACATTGGCCTGATAGCTGCGTGACGCCGACATGGTGTTAACCATCTCTCCGACAACATCAACGTTCGGCATTTTTACGTAGCCCTTTGCATCTGCCAGCGGATTACCCGGTTCATAAACCAGTTTGTCCGGGGCCTGACTTTCTATAACATCGGCAACCTTTACGCCGCCTGTCGCAGCACCTGGTGCAGCGTTAACCTGGAATACCACCTGTTTTGCCCGATATGGCTGTCCATCGGGACCGGTCACGCTATCAGCATTCGCCAGATTACTGGCCGCCACGTTCAGGCGCTGGGACTGGGCAGTTAACGCCGACCCGGCGATATCAAAAATATTCAGCAGTGCCATCCGTTAATTTCCGCTCTGTAAAACGTTCATCATGCCTTTGATTTGCCCGCTCAACGCGCTAAGGCTCATCTGGTATTGCAGGCTGTTATCGGCAAACTGGGTGCGTTCGCGATCCATATCGACGGTATTACCGTCAAGCGAAGGCTGGTCCGGAATACGGTATTGCAGTTCTGCGGTAGGAGGCGTCAGCGCCTGCGCCGGAATGTGTTGCGTTGAGGTCATCGTCAGTGCAACCACACTGGTTGCATCCCGTCCACGTTGCATGACTTTTTTAAGTTCACTGGCAAAATCGATATCGCGCGCCTGATAACCAGGGGTATCGGCATTGGCGATGTTTGCTGCCAGCACTTCCTGACGCTGGGCGCGCAGATTGAGCGCCTCTTGTTGAAAACGTAAGGCGGCGTCGAGCTTATCGAGCATATCTCCTCCGCAGGTATCAAAATTCTGCCATCAGCTTAAATGCCTTTACGCGCGCGTTATCGGCGGAATAAACGCAAAATGGGTCGCTATTTATGCCGTTGATGGTCATTGCGGACAGGTACAATTCACGTTGTAGAAATGGCTGGGGGCGAAAATGCTGATAATAAAACGTAGCGTGGCGATCATCGCGATACTGTTCAGTCCGTTAAGTACGGCGAGCAATCTCACATCGCAATTGCACAACTTTTTTAGCGCCCAACTCGCGGGGGTAAGTGATGAGGTTCGTGTTTCTATTCGTACAGCGCCCAATCTACTACCGCCATGCGAGCAGCCATTGCTTTCGATGAGCAATAATTCCCGCCTGTGGGGCAATGTGAATGTGTTGGCACGCTGCGGTAACGACAAACGATATTTACAGGTTAATGTACAGGCCACAGGAAATTATGTGGTTGCCGCGATGCCCATTGCGCGGGGAGGAAAGCTGGAAGCTGGCAATGTCAAACTGAAACGCGGACGGCTGGATACCCTGCCACCGCGTACGGTGCTGGATATCAATCAACTTGTTGATGCCATTAGCCTGCGCGATCTATCACCCGATCAACCTATCCAGTTAACCCAGTTTCGCCAGGCATGGCGGGTAAAAGCGGGACAACGCGTCAATGTGATCGCCAGCGGTGATGGGTTTAGCGCCAACGCAGAAGGTCAGGCGCTGAACAATGCAGCCGTCGCACAGAATGCGCGGGTGCGCATGGTATCGGGACAGGTAGTCAGCGGCGTTGTTGATGCAGATGGGAATATTCTTATAAACCTGTAAGCTGTTAAAGATTACCCGTCCCTTGCCGATAAATAAGCAACACATGATAAAAGCGCCCTCAATGAGGAATAAACCATGAGTATTGATCGCACTTCGCCTCTGAAGCCTGTAAGCACCGTTCAACCGCGCGAAACCACTGACGCGCCGGTAACGAACAGCCGGGCGGCAAAAACAACCGCCTCCACCAGCACCAGTGTGACGTTAAGCGACGCGCAAGCAAAACTGATGCAACCCGGCAGCAGTGATATCAATCTTGAACGTGTCGAAGCGTTAAAACTGGCGATTCGTAACGGTGAACTAAAAATGGACACCGGCAAAATTGCCGATGCGCTGATCAACGAAGCGCAGCAAGACTTGCAGAGTAACTGATCGTATGACACGTCTTGCAGAGATCCTCGACCAGATGTCCGCTGTGCTTAACGATCTCAAAACGGTAATGGATCAAGAGCAGCAACATCTCTCTATGGGGCAGATCAACGGCAGCCAGTTGCAATGGATTACAGAACAAAAAAGCTCACTGCTGGCGACGCTGGATTACCTCGAACAGTTACGCAGGAAAGAACCCAATACAGCAAATAGCGTTGATATTAGTCAACGCTGGCAGGAAATTACTGTGAAAACGCAGCAACTACGCCAAATGAATCAACATAACGGCTGGTTACTGGAAGGACAGATTGAGCGCAATCAACAGGCGCTGGAAATGTTGAAACCGCATCAGGAACCGACGCTATATGGGGCGAACGGTCAGACCTCAACAACCCATCGCGGCGGTAAAAAGATTTCGATCTGAAGATTATCTCCGGCCTGCACTGCAGGCCGGAATGCATTGTTACACCGTCCGGCGGGCAAATTCTTTAACTTTGAAGCCCAGTACCGCCAGTGCAGCGAAGTACGCGGCAATCCCCGCCAGCACGACCGCCATTAAACGCAGTAAACGCCAGGGCATGGTACCCAATGACCACTCCGGCATGATATGTAACATACCTAAAAGCACGCCAGACATCACCAGTACCGCCACCACCAGACGCAACAGAAACGCCATCCAGCCGGGTTGCGGGGTAAAGATTTTCTGCTTACGCAACTGCCAGTAAAGCAGCGAAGCATTCAGACACGCCGCCAGACCAATAGAAAGTGACAGCCCGGCATGTTTCAACGGACCAATAAACGCCAGGTTCATCAATTGCGTTAAAATCAGCGTAACGATGGCAATTTTCACTGGCGTTTTAATGTCCTGGCGGGAATAAAAGCCAGGAGCCAACACTTTCACTACAATCAGGCCAATCAAACCCACCGAGTAGGCAATTAACGCCCGCTGGGTCATCAGCGCATCAAACGCGGTAAATTTACCGTACTGGAACAGCGAAACGGTCAACGGACCGGAAAGAATGCCCAACGCAACCGCACTCGGCAGCGCCAACAGGAAACAAAGACGCAACCCCCAGTCCATCAAACGGTTGTATTCATCATGATTGCCACTGGCAAAACTTTTCGACAGCGACGGCAGCAAAATGGTGCCAAGCGCCACGCCCAGCACACCGGACGGAAACTCCATTAAGCGGTCGGCGTAATACATCCAAGACACCGAACCGGAAGCAAGAAACGAGGCAAAAATGGTGTTGATGATTAAGGAGATCTGGCTCACAGAGACGCCAAGGATCGCCGGTCCCATCTGTTTCACCACGCGCATTGCTCCGGCATCGTGGAAGTTAATGCGCGGCAGGACCAGCATGCCGATCTTCTTCAGGTGCGGTAGCTGATACACCAGCTGCAGGACGCCGCCGACCGTAACAGCCCACGCCAGCGCCAGCACCGGTGGGTTAAAGTACGGTGCGGCAAACAGCGCGAAACCAATCATGCTGATGTTAAGCAGTGTTGGAGCAAACGCCGGAATCGAGAAGCGGTTCCACGTATTCAGAATCGCTCCCACCAGCGACGCCAGGGAGATCAGCAAGATATAGGGAAAGGTAATCTTTAGTAGCTGGCTGGTCAGGGCAAATTTGTCAGCTGTGTCAGCGAAGCCTGGCGCGGTCACCATGATCACCCACGGTGCGGCGAGCATGCCAGCGACCGTCACAACCGCCAGCGCAAGTGTCAGCAGGCCAGAAACATAAGAGACAAAGACCCGCGTGGCGTCTTCACCCTGCTTACTTTTATATTCCGCCAGAATCGGTACAAATGCCTGGGAAAATGCCCCTTCGGCAAAGATACGGCGTAACAAGTTAGGAAGTTTAAAAGCGACGAAAAAGGCGTCGGTTGCCATCCCTGCGCCAAAGATTCTGGCGACAATTGCGTCTCGTGCGAAGCCAAGCACACGCGAAAACATGGTCATCGAGCTGACGGCGGCCAGCGATTTTAATAAATTCATCGGTGTTCTAATCCAGACCCACGGGCAAAACGCCTGCAAGGCAGGCGCTGAAAGAGGCGAATAGTCTACCTGGATTATGGTGAATTGCTACCGCCAGATGTTACAGGGTTTATTCACTCATCGCATCGCGCCAGATCTTGTCAACGATACGTTGCGCCAGCACGGCCTGTTCGCCGGTGGTTTGCGGAACTGTCTGGTTTTGCACACATTCAATGAAGTGCCGCGCACAGCCGACAAACCCACGTTGCTCAAGCGTACTCTGCCAACCAGGAATCGGTTTATGCACTACGCCCTGCCCGCGCTCCTCACGCCATTCGCGCATATCCGTAATGTCGATGAGCGCACCGTCAGTCACGGCCTGCACGGTTTCACGCTGACTTCCGGCACGGCGATGCATACAGGTGGTGATCTGCAAAGGACCAGCCGAAAAATGGTGCTCGGCAAACAGCATTTCGCCAGCGTCGTTAGTCAGTAGCGTACCGCCATCCAGAGAGGCTTTGCCGCCCGACAACCACAGCGCGGTATCCACCACATGCAGATAATCATCCAGCAACGTGAAATAAAGATCGTGTGGCCCGACGCTATTGCTACGATGTTTATCCATTCTTAGCGAGGCTGCGGTGGCGAGTTGCGTTTTTAACTCACCGTAGAGTGGTGCGAAACGACGGTTAAAACCGACCATCAACGTCAGTTTTTTCCGCGCCGCCAGTTCCACCAGCCGTTCAGCATCGCGCAGATTTTCTGCCAGCGGTTTATCGACACAGACATGTACCCCCGCATTGAGTAACGTACTGACCACGTCAAAGTGGCTGGCGGTGCTGGAATGCACAAAAACCGCATCGCAACTGGCGGCAAGGCTGGATAACGAATCGGCATAAGGAATGCGCCAGCTTTCACAAATTGGCAGGGCTTTCGCGCGCGTAGGCGACCAGGCTCCTTGTAACGTCCAGTCAGACGCTGCCGCCAGCACCGGTAACCACGCTTTTTGCGCAATGCCACCTAATCCCACTACGCCGATACGTAATTTTTTCACTTTAATCTCCCAGATGGGCCAGCAACGAATCAAGACGCTGTTTCAGTTCTGCCACTTCGATTTCCAGGGCTTCGACGCGGGCCTGTAAATCACCGTCAACCGCGTTCGACATATCCGTCACCGCCGGCTGATCTTCAACCTCACCACTGAAAAGATGCATGTAGCGGTTTTCGCGTTTACCCGGTTCGCGGGCCAGACGCACCACAAAAGGACCATCTTCGCGATTTGCCAGTTGTTCCAGCGTCGACTCCACTTCCGCCATATCGCTGAATTCATACATTCGCGCGGCGCGGCTGCGCAGTTCACCTGGCGTCTGGGCACCACGCAATAACAACGTGGTGATTAACGCCACTTCCGCTGCGCTCAGTTTCAGATCGCCAAATTCTGAATTACAAAAACGTTGCTCATATTTGGTGACCCGATTACCAAAACCGCTCACTGTGCGTAGATAATGACGTTTGACCAGATTATCCAGCTGTTCCTGCACTTCGGATTCACTCAGATTCATGACCGGTTCACGGTTCGTTTTCTGATTACAGGCCGTGACTACACCATTGACTGAGAGCGGGTATTGCTCCGGCGTGGTCACCTGCTTTTCCAGCAAGCAACCAATCACGCGAGCTTCAAGGGCAGTAAGTTGATATTTCATGAGATTCTCCTTAGCGGCCGGGCGTCCAGTCTGGGGTAGTTAATGCCGTCAGTACGTGATCGCGCCATTGTCCATCAATCAACAGATAGTCTTTCGCATAGCCTTCTTTTTCAAAACCCAGTCGCGCCAGTAAATCACCGCTGCGTTTATTGTGCGGCATATAATTAGCCATAATGCGATGAATATGTTGGGTGCGCTGCATATAACGAATGGCTGCGGTCAGGGCTTCAAACATGAGTCCTTTGCCCTGCCATTTTTGCCCAATCGAATAACCGAGATAGCAGGCATGAAAAGAGCCACGAACAACATTGGAAAAATTGGCAACGCCAATAATCTCTTTTTCGTCCGGGTCGAATAAGCCAAAGTAGAAAGCTGAACCTTGTTTATGAAATTCGTTAATCATCCCCAGCCTGGCCTGCCAGCCTGATGGATAACAGTGGCTTTCGTCGCGCACTGGCTCCCAGGGCTTGAGGAAATGGCGATTCTCTGCGTAATAATCCGCAAGACGCCAGGCATCACGATCATGCACCAGACGCACGACCAGTCGGTCTGTGGTTAAGCGCACTTTTGGCACGTTACTGCGATAGCCAAACATTCTATACCTACTCCTTCCCGTAACGTCTTTAATACGCTGTAAGTATTACTATACCTGCGCAACCAGACCCTGTGAAAAGTCCAAAATGCCATTTTCTGCATTATTCACATATTTGATAAAAACTCTCTATCAAAGCGACGTTTTGATAAAAAAATATTGTCCCCGAAGTGATGGGAAAAGTCTTAGCGGCAATGCAGAATAGAAAGTGCTCATCTTTTATTTCCCGGGAGGGGAAATGTCCCGCGTGTCGCAGGCGAGGAACCTGGGTAAATATTTCCTGCTCATCGATAATATGCTGGTCGTGCTGGGGTTCTTTGTTGTCTTCCCGCTGATCTCTATCCGCTTCGTTGATCAAATGGGCTGGGCCGCCGTCATGGTCGGTATTGCTCTCGGTCTACGCCAATTTATTCAGCAAGGTCTGGGTATTTTCGGCGGTGCAATTGCCGACCGCTTTGGTGCCAAACCGATGATTGTTACCGGTATGCTGATGCGCGCCGCCGGATTCGCCACAATGGGTATCGCCCACGAACCGTGGCTATTGTGGTTTTCATGCCTGCTCTCGGGACTCGGTGGCACGTTGTTTGATCCGCCGCGTTCGGCGCTGGTGGTGAAATTAATCCGTCCACAGCAGCGTGGTCGTTTTTTCTCGCTGTTGATGATGCAGGACAGTGCCGGTGCGGTCATTGGCGCATTGTTGGGGAGCTGGCTGTTGCAATACGACTTTCGCCTGGTCTGCGCCACAGGGGCAGTTCTATTTGTGCTATGTGCGGCGTTCAATGCGTGGTTGTTACCAGCATGGAAACTCTCCACCGTACGCACGCCCGTTCGCGAAGGCATGACCCGCGTGATGCGTGACAAGCGTTTTGTCACCTATGTTCTGACGCTGGCGGGTTACTACATGCTGGCTGTACAAGTGATGCTGATGCTGCCAATTATGGTCAACGACGTGGCTGGCGCGCCCTCTGCCGTTAAATGGATGTATGCCATTGAAGCGTGTCTGTCGTTAACGTTGCTCTACCCTATCGCCCGCTGGAGTGAAAAGCATTTTCGTCTGGAACACCGGTTGATGGCTGGGCTGTTGATAATGTCATTAAGCATGATGCCGGTGGGCATGGTCAGCGGCCTGCAACAACTTTTCACCCTGATTTGTCTGTTTTATATCGGGTCGATCATTGCCGAGCCTGCGCGTGAAACCTTAAGTGCTTCGCTGGCGGACGCAAGAGCTCGCGGCAGCTATATGGGGTTTAGCCGTCTGGGTCTGGCGATTGGCGGCGCTATTGGTTATATCGGTGGCGGCTGGCTGTTTGACCTGGGCAAATCGGCGCACCAGCCAGAGCTTCCGTGGATGATGCTGGGCATTATTGGCATCTTCACTTTCCTTGCGCTGGGTTGGCAGTTTAGCCAGAAACGCGCCGCGCGTCGTTTGCTTGAACGCGACGCCTGATTTGATACTCCCCCCTGACTCCTCCATACTGAAAGTGAACTGACAGCCAAATGGAGGAGTCACGTGAAGCTATACATTTACGATCACTGCCCTTACTGCCTCAAAGCCCGCATGATTTTCGGCCTGAAAAATATCCCCGTCGAATTACATGTTCTGCTCAACGACGACGCAGAAACACCCACCCGGATGGTCGGTCAAAAACAGGTTCCCATTCTGCAAAAAGATGACAGCCGCTATATGCCAGAAAGCATGGACATCGTTCACTATGTCGATAAACTCAACGGCAAACCGTTACTGACCGGCAAACGTTCCCCTGCCATTGAAGAGTGGCTGCGCAAGGTCAATGGCTACGCCAACAAACTGCTGTTGCCGCGTTTTGCCAAATCGGCATTTGATGAGTTTTCTACTCCCGCCGCGCGCAAATATTTCGTCGACAAGAAAGAGGCCAGCGCGGGTAATTTTGCCGACCTGCTGGCCCACTCTGACGGTCTGATTAAGAATATCAGCGATGATTTACGTGCGCTGGACAAACTGATCGTCAAACCGAACGCCGTGAATGGCGAACTTTCGGAAGATGATATTCAGCTATTCCCGCTACTGCGTAATCTGACGCTGGTAGCCGGAATTAACTGGCCAAGCCGCGTTGCTGATTACCGCGATAATATGGCGAAACAGACACAAATCAATTTGTTATCATCAATGGCGATTTAATCCTGACCCGCCGCGGCAGCCTGTATTCGCGGGTTGCCGCCGTTTTCAGTTTTTTCTGCTGGCGAGTTTATCGCTGGTGACACATGCTGCGTTGTGTCAGGATATTGACGCAGATTTCATGTCGAGGACTACCATGAACAAGTTTTTATTTGCCGCTGCATTGATCGTCAGTGGCCTGCTCGTTGGCTGTAATCAACTCACCCAATACACCATCACCGAACAAGAAATTAACCAGTCGCTTGCGAAACATAATAATTTCTCAAAAGATATCGGTTTACCCGGCGTGGCTGACGCCCATATTGTTCTGACAAACCTGACCAGCCAAATTGGTCGCGAAGAGCCGAATAAGGTTACCCTAACCGGAGACGCCAATCTGGACATGAACTCCCTGTTCGGTAGTCAGAAAGCGACCATGAAACTGAAGCTGAAAGCGCTGCCCGTGTTTGATAAAGAAAAAGGTGCGATCTTCCTGAAAGAGATGGAAGTGGTCGATGCGACGGTACAACCGGAAAAAATGCAAACGGTGATGCAAACGTTGCTTCCCTATTTGAACCAGGCATTACGCAATTACTTTAACCAGCAACCTGCTTACGTCCTGCGCGAAGATGGCAGCCAGGGCGAAGCAATGGCGAAAAAACTGGCGAAAGGCATTGAAGTGAAGCCAGGCGAAATTGTCATTCCATTTACTGATTAATCACGAGGGCGCATTCGCGCCCTTTATTTTTCGTGCAAAGGAAAACGTTTCCGCTTATCCTTTGTGTCCGGCAAAAACATCCCTTCAGCCGGAGCATAGAGATTAATGACTGCACCATCCCAGGTATTAAAGATCCGCCGCCCAGACGACTGGCACCTTCACCTCCGCGATGGCGACATGTTAAAAACTGTCGTGCCATATACCAGCGAAATTTATGGACGGGCTATCGTAATGCCCAATCTGGCTCCGCCCGTGACCACCGTTGAGGCTGCCGTGGCGTATCGCCAGCGTATTCTTGACGCCGTACCTGCCGGGCACGTTTTCACCCCATTGATGACCTGTTATTTAACAGATTCGCTGGATCCTAATGAGCTGGAGCGCGGATTTAACGAAGGCGTGTTCACCGCTGCAAAACTTTACCCGGCAAACGCAACCACTAACTCCAGCCACGGCGTGACGTCAATTGACGCAATCATGCCGGTACTTGAGCGCATGGAAAAAATCGGTATGCCGCTACTGGTGCATGGTGAAGTGACACATGCAGATATCGACATTTTTGATCGTGAAGCGCGCTTTATAGAAAGCGTGATGGAACCTCTGCGCCAGCGCCTGACTGCGCTGAAAGTCGTTTTTGAGCACATCACCACCAAAGATGCTGCCGACTATGTCCGTGACGGAAATGAACGGCTGGCTGCCACCATCACTCCGCAGCATCTGATGTTTAACCGCAACCATATGCTGGTTGGAGGCGTGCGTCCGCACCTGTATTGTCTACCCATCCTCAAACGTAATATTCACCAACAGGCATTGCGTGAACTGGTCGCCAGCGGTTTTAATCGAGTATTCCTCGGTACGGATTCTGCGCCACATGCACGTCATCGCAAAGAGAGCAGTTGCGGCTGCGCGGGCTGCTTCAACGCCCCAACCGCGCTGGGCAGTTACGCTACCGTCTTTGAAGAAATGAATGCTTTGCAGCACTTTGAAGCATTCTGTTCTGTAAACGGCCCGCAGTTCTATGGGTTGCCGGTCAACGACACATTCATCGAACTGGTACGTGAAGAGCAACAGGTTGCTGAAAGCATCGCACTGACTGATGACACGCTGGTGCCATTCCTCGCCGGGGAAACGGTACGCTGGTCCGTTAAACAATAAAAATCGTAGCTTCCTGTTGTCATTAGGTTATTTTACCTGTATAAATAACCAGTATATTCAACAGGGGGCTATTATGCGAATTGAAGTCACCATAGCGAAAACTTCTCCATTGCCAGCTGGGGCTATTGACGCCCTGGCTGGCGAACTTTCCCGCCGTATTCAGTATGCGTTTCCTGATAATGAAGGCCACGTATCGGTACGTTATGCCGCAGCGAATAATTTATCGGTTATTGGCGCGACAAAAGAAGATAAACAGCGCATTAGTGAAATTCTCCAGGAAACGTGGGAAAGCGCCGATGACTGGTTTGTCAGCGAATAATATGCAGTGATTTTTTTTTGCCGGGTCGCCCCGGCTTTTTTATTTTACTTACGAATTTTGAGTACAAAATTTCTACACTTCCTCAAAATAATTGCACAATATGCTAAAAAAATATGAATGACATGCTGTTTTATTGTTCATATAAATCTTAAAAGCAGAAATTTATCTGTTTCCCCCTTTAAAAATTCGGTGAATACCCTTACTTATTGGTATACTGAAGTTGCTTCAGATAAAAACGCATTGAACCTCGAATAACGTTGTCTAGTAACACGAATTAGGGGGCCATGATGGAAAAAAATAATGAAGTCATTCAGACTCATCCGCTCGTAGGGTGGGACATCAGCACCGTTGATAGCTATGATGCGCTGATGTTGCGTTTGCACTACCAGACCCCAAATAAGTCCGAGCAGGAAGGGACTGAAGTTGGTCAGACGCTCTGGTTAACCACTGATGTTGCCAGACAATTTATTTCGATATTAGAAGCAGGAATCGCCAAAATTGAATCCGGTGATTTCCAGGTAAACGAGTATCGGCGTCATTAACATGACATGACCATCCACCCAAAAGGCACCTCACCGGTGCCTTTACCATTTCTGGGTTGTATATCTGCATTCAGTTAATTACTCTGCTTAAACCATGAGAGCAGAGAGAAAAAAATGAAATACGATCTCATCATTATTGGCAGCGGTTCCGTAGGCGCTGCCGCCGGGTATTATGCAACCCGCGCCGGTTTAAACGTGCTAATGACCGACGCCCATATGCCACCGCATCAACACGGCAGCCACCACGGCGATACGCGATTAATTCGCCATGCTTATGGTGAAGGCGAAAAGTATGTCCCGCTGGTCCTCCGCGCGCAAACGCTGTGGGATGAACTCTCCCGCCACAACGAAGAAGATCCCATTTTTGTACGCTCTGGCGTCATTAACCTTGGCCCGGCTGATTCCACATTTCTCGCCAACGTCGCCCACAGCGCCGAACAATGGCAACTCAACGTTGAAAAGCTCGATGCGCAAGGGATTATGGCCCGCTGGCCGGAAATACGCGTCCCGGACAACTACATCGGCTTATTTGAAACTGATTCCGGTTTTTTGCGCAGCGAACTGGCGATTAAAACCTGGATCCAACTGGCGAAGGAAGCGGGCTGTGCGCAACTGTTCAACTGCCCGGTCACCGCAATTCGTCATGACGATGATGGCGTAACTATTGAAACGGCTGACGGTGAGTATCAGGCGAAAAAAGCGATTGTCTGCGCGGGAACATGGGTAAAAGACCTGCTCCCGGAGCTGCCTGTCCAGCCCGTACGCAAAGTATTTGCCTGGTATCAGGCCGATGGCCGCTATAGCGTGAAGAATAAATTCCCGGCGTTTACCGGTGAACTGCCCAATGGCGATCAATATTATGGTTTTCCGGCAGAAAACGACGCGTTGAAGATTGGCAAACATAACGGAGGCCAGGTTATCCATTCAGCGGATGAACGTGTTCCGTTTGCGGAAGTGGCCAGTGATGGGTCAGAAGCCTTCCCGTTCTTGCGCAATGTATTGCCGGGTATCGGTTGCTGCCTGTACGGCGCTGCCTGCACCTATGATAATTCGCCTGACGAAGATTTTATTATCGATACCCTACCCGGCCACGATAATACACTGCTCATTACCGGCCTGAGTGGGCACGGTTTTAAATTTGCGTCAGTTTTAGGGGAAATAGCTGCCGATTTTGCGCAAGACAAAAAAAGCGATTTTGATTTGACGCCATTCAGGCTTTCCCGCTTCCAATAATCATCATTACGGCCTCCAGAATGAGGCCGTTTTTACAGGAGTATTTAATGCGTCGGCTGTTGCACTATCTCATCAATAATATTCGCGAGCATCTGATGCTTTATCTTTTTCTCTGGGGATTGTTGGCAATTATGGATCTGATCTATGTGTTTTATTTTTAGTTTTCCGCACTGACATAAACTGACAAATATTTAATCTCCCTTTCATTTAGCGTGAAAAATTGAATGAGATTATTCCTGCTTCTACAGCACTCACCAGACATCTCTGATGCTGAACCCACTAAACTTATGAAGATTCTTTCATTATTAATTCAAAATTATTGAAATAAAAATAAATATCATTCAATTTGTTATTTTTGTGTTGCAATTCATTCTCCGACACGCCATTTTCTTTCTCTCGCAAATTCGTTTTGGATGCACTTATGTCATTCACAAATACCCCTGAACGCTATGGTGTTATATCTGCGGCCTTCCATTGGCTAAGCGCAATTATTGTCTACGGCATGTTTGCTTTAGGTCTGTGGATGGTCACGCTCAGTTATTACGATGGCTGGTATCACAAAGCACCCGAACTGCATAAAAGCATCGGTATTTTGTTAATGATGGGGCTGGTTATTCGCGTTCTGTGGCGTGTCATATCTCCACCGCCGGGTCCGCTGCCGAGTTATTCGCCCATGACTCGTCTTGCCGCAAGAGCTGGACATCTCGCATTGTACCTATTGCTTTTCGCCATCGGCATCAGCGGCTATCTGATCTCAACTGCCGATGGTAAACCGATCAGCGTTTTTGGCTGGTTTGACGTCCCCGCGACCCTTGCCGACGCTGGCGCACAGGCAGACTTTGCCGGTGCCCTGCATTTTTGGCTCGCGTGGAGCGTCGTAGTACTGTCCGTTATGCACGGATTTATGGCCCTGAAGCATCATTTCATCGATAAAGACGACACTCTGAAGCGCATGCTGGGAAAGTCGTCATCTGACTATGGAGTATAAAAAATGAAAAAAAGCCTGCTTGGTTTAACCTTCGCGTCCCTGATGTTCTCTGCCGGTTCAGCGGTTGCCGCCGATTACAAAATTGACAAAGAAGGTCAGCACGCCTTTGTTAATTTCCGCATCCAGCACCTTGGCTATAGCTGGTTATACGGCACCTTTAAAGATTTCGACGGTACTTTTACCTTTGACGAAAAAAATCCGGCTGCCGATAAAGTGAATGTGACAATTAACACCACCAGCGTCGATACTAATCACGCCGAACGCGATAAACATCTTCGCAGTGCAGATTTCCTCAATACCGCAAAATATCCACAGGCAACATTCACCTCCACCAGCGTGAAGAAAGACGGTGACGAACTGGATATTACCGGCGATCTGACGCTGAATGGCGTAACCAAACCCGTCACGCTGGAAGCGAAATTAATTGGTCAGGGCGACGACCCATGGGGTGGTAAACGTGCAGGCTTCGAGGCCGAAGGCAAAATTAAGCTCAAGGACTTCAATATCAAGACAGATTTAGGTCCAGCTTCTCAGGAAGTGGATCTGATTATTTCAGTGGAAGGCGTACAGCAGAAGTAAGCGTGAAATGTTGCCGGATGGCACGCATCCGGCAATGATATTTATTCTGTTGGATCAGGAATGCACAGTGTTGTATTCAGACGTCCACGAGACTTATTAAAGATCTTATTGCCATTTTCACGTCCTGCCCGACGGCGTCGCTGTTCTTCTGGCGGTAACGCGCTTTCTTCGCAGCAAATCTCACTACAACAACCTTTGTATTTTTCCGCGCATACTGGACACTGAATAAACAGCAGGTGGCAGCCATCATTTTTACAGTTGGTATGGCTGTCGCACGGCGCGCCGCACTGGTGGCAATGCGCGATAATCTCATCCGATATACGTTCGCCCATCCGCTCGTCAAAAACAAAATTTTTGCCAATAAAACGCACCGGCAAGCCCTGCTCGCGCGCCTTACGGGCGTATTCAATAATTCCGCCCTCGATATGCCAGACTTTGTTGAATCCGTTATGTTTCATCCAGGCACTGGCCTTTTCACAACGAATGCCGCCGGTGCAGTACATGACGATTTTTTTATCTTTATGTGCCTGCATCATCTCGACTGCTTTTGGCAGCTGCTCACGGAAGGTATCTGCCGGAATTTCGAGCGCGTTTTCAAAGTGCCCCACTTCATACTCATAGTGGTTACGCATGTCGATAAATAGTGCATCGGGATCGTCAAGCATGGCGTTCACTTCCGCCGCTTGCAGATACTCACCAACATTGCTGGCATCAAAGTGAGGATCGTCAATACCGTCGGCAACAATGCGATCGCGTACCTTCATGCGCAGTACCCAGAAGGATTTCCCGTCATCATCCAACGCGATATTCAGGCGTAAACCCTCTAAAGCCGGGTCGAAGGCATAGAGCTGCGCGCGAAATGTTTCAACATTGCTCGCAGGTACGCTGATTTGCGCGTTAATGCCCTCATGCGCCAGATACACTCGCCCAAAAACATTCAGCGCGGTAAACAGCTGATATAAAGCGTCACGGGTCGCCTTAGGATCGGCGATGTGGAAATACTTGTAAAACGAAATGGTGGTTCGCGGTTCGCTCTCAGCCAACATTTTGGCTTTTAGCGCGTCGTTGGAAATGCGGTTGTGTAACACTGGCATGGTGTACGGTTCCTGCGAGATGGGAAAGTAAAAATCCGCGGCATGATATAGCAATTATCGATAATTAACATCCACACATTTTACGCTACATTTGCGCATTAAAAATTATTTGTTATTTACAAGCGCGGCAATTTCGCCCAGTCTTCAGCCACAAATTTTGGTTGCGGGCGAAAAAATGCGACAATACATACAATTGCCCGAATAGGTTGAAAAACAGGATTGATATGACGAATCTACCCAAGTTCTCCACCGCACTGCTTCATCCGCGTTATTGGTTAACCTGGTTGGGTATTGGCGTACTTTGGTTAGTCGTGCAATTGCCCTACCCGGTTATCTACCGCCTCGGTTGTGGATTAGGAAAACTGGCGTTACGTTTTATGAAACGACGCGCAAAAATTGTGCATCGCAACCTGGAACTGTGCTTCCCGGAAATGAGCGAACAAGAACGCCGTAAAATGGTGGTGAAGAATTTCGAATCCGTTGGCATGGGCCTGATGGAAACCGGCATGGCGTGGTTCTGGCCGGACCGCCGAATCGCCCGCTGGACGGAAGTGATCGGCATGGAACACATTCGTGACGTGCAGGCGCAAAAACGCGGCATCCTGTTAGTTGGCATCCATTTTCTGACACTGGAGCTGGGTGCGCGGCAGTTTGGTATGCAGGAACCGGGTATTGGCGTTTATCGCCCGAACGATAATCCACTGATTGACTGGCTACAAACCTGGGGCCGTTTGCGCTCAAATAAATCGATGCTCGACCGCAAAGATTTAAAAGGCATGATTAAAGCCCTGAAAAAAGGCGAAGTGGTCTGGTACGCACCGGATCATGATTACGGCCCGCGCTCAAGCGTTTTCGTCCCGTTGTTTGCCGTTGAGCAGGCTGCGACCACGACCGGAACCTGGATGCTGGCACGGATGTCCGGCGCATGTCTGGTGCCCTTCGTTCCACGCCGTAAGCCAGATGGCAAAGGGTATCAATTGATTATGCTGCCGCCAGAGTGTTCTCCGCCACTGGATGATGCCGAAACTACCGCCGCGTGGATGAACAAAGTGGTCGAAAAATGCATCATGATGGCACCAGAGCAGTATATGTGGTTACACCGTCGCTTTAAAACACGCCCGGAAGGCGTTCCTTCACGCTATTAAATCTCCCATGCCGGATGCTTCAGAATGGCATCCGGCATTACCACAGCAAATCCCCCTGATTTAGCGATAAAAGCTCTCTGGATTGCGCCCCCTGGAAGTCGGGCGCATAATTAGTGTGCTTATCTTTTCTTCTTATGTTCACCGCGCCTGGCGCACCAACAGCGGATTGCTATGTCACCCTGTGAAAATGACACCCCTATAAACTGGAAACGAAACCTGATCGTCGCCTGGCTAGGCTGTTTTCTTACCGGTGCCGCCTTCAGTCTGGTAATGCCCTTCTTACCCCTCTACGTTGAGCAGCTTGGCGTTACCGGTCACTCCGCCCTGAATATGTGGTCCGGTATTGTCTTCAGCATTACATTTTTATTTTCGGCCATCGCCTCACCGTTTTGGGGTGGACTCGCCGACCGTAAAGGCCGAAAACTCATGCTATTACGCTCTGCCCTCGGCATGGGCATCGTGATGGTGTTGATGGGGCTGGCACAAAATATCTGGCAGTTTTTGATCCTGCGGGCGCTTCTTGGGTTACTTGGCGGATTTGTCCCCAACGCTAATGCTCTTATCGCCACACAAGTACCGCGTAATAAAAGCGGCTGGGCGCTGGGTACGCTCTCCACAGGCGGCGTTAGTGGTGCGTTGCTCGGCCCAATGGCTGGCGGCCTGCTCGCCGATAGCTACGGCTTACGTCCGGTATTCTTTATTACCGCCAGTGTGCTCATACTCTGCTTTTTCGTCACCCTGTTTTGCATCAGAGAAAAATTCCAGCCGGTCAGCAAAAAAGAGATGCTGCACATGCGGGAAGTGGTGACATCACTTAAAAACCCGAAACTGGTACTCAGCCTGTTTGTCACTACGTTAATCATCCAGGTGGCGACGGGCTCAATTGCCCCCATTCTGACGCTGTATGTCCGCGAACTGGCGGGTAACGTCAGTAACGTCGCCTTTATCAGTGGCATGATCGCCTCGGTGCCAGGCGTGGCGGCTCTGCTAAGTGCACCACGACTCGGCAAACTTGGCGATCGAATCGGACCCGAAAAGATCCTGATTACAGCGCTGATCTTTTCTGTACTGCTGTTGATCCCAATGTCTTACGTTCAGACGCCATTGCAACTTGGGATTTTACGTTTTTTGCTCGGTGCCGCCGATGGTGCACTACTCCCCGCCGTACAGACACTGTTGGTTTACAACTCGAGCAACCAGATCGCCGGGCGTATCTTCAGCTATAACCAATCGTTTCGTGATATTGGCAACGTTACCGGACCATTGATGGGAGCAGCGATTTCAGCGAACTACGGTTTCAGAGCGGTATTTCTCGTCACCGCTGGCGTAGTGTTATTCAACGCAGTCTATTCATGGAACAGTCTACGTCGTCGTCGAATACCCCAGGTATCGAACTGATTTTTCGCCTTTCATACTTGCAAAAGCGGAGAATCAGCTATCCTTTTCCCTGAAACCTCATCAACTCAAAGGGAGAATCGTGATGACCATGTACGCAACGCTTGAAGAAGCCATTGACGCTGCACGCGAAGAATTTCTTGCAGACAACCCCGGCATCGACGCCGAAGATGCGAATGTGCAACAGTTCAATGCCCAAAAATACGTTTTGCAGGACGGCGACATCATGTGGCAAGTTGAGTTTTTTGCCGACGAAGGGGAAGAAGGTGAATGTTTACCTATGCTTAGCGGTGAAGCCGCGCAAAGTGTTTTTGATGGCGACTATGATGAGATAGAGATACGCCAGGAGTGGCAGGAAGAGAATACATTACATGAATGGGACGAGGGGGAATTTCAGCTTGAGCCACCGCTGGATACCGAGGAAGGACGCGCAGCAGCTGATGAGTGGGATGAACGTTAATCACTCATACGGGCCATGATGAATGTCGATCGGCAGCAGTAAAGTATCAAAAACCAGAGAGAATGGCAGATCAAGGATCGTGACATAACGCCAGGCGGAGTCACGCACATCCCATTGCACACCGGGATAATATTGGTTGCCATGCCCCTGCCCCGGTATAGTGCGACTAATAATGCTGCCACAGCCACTCAGCAAGGTCACCATGATGCTCACCACAATTAAACGCATTTGATACCTCTTTCGTAAAAAAATACCGGCATAACGCCGGTATTTTTATTGGCTCGTTGTTTTTGCCGGATGCGGCGTGAACGCCTTATCCGACCCACAAAGTCTTGCAAAATCAATAAATTGCAGGAACGATGTAGGCCTGATAAGCGTAGCGCATCAGGCAACTACGTTTTTATTGCGAAGCCGCATCCGGTTTACGCAATGCCAGTGGATTGAGCTTTATCCCTTCGTAATAACTCACCCATGAAGAATATCTCTCCGGGGAATTCCAGACACGGAAATGCAGACGGGCCATCGTCACCGGATCGCTTAGCAGCACCAGGCGACGATCGCGATTCAGCTTCTCTGGCGTCTCGTTCAGCGCCTGTTCAACGTGGCGGTCACGGGCGATTTCCAGCACCTTACTGGCGCGGTGACGCGCGGTCGCCATTGCGGTTGCCAGAGCGTTAAATGACGGGTTAAACACTGCGTGCATAAAGCCATCATCAAGGGAGCGTTGACGATTCATCTCAAGGAACCGATCGGTATCAACCAGCACCTGCGGCGGCGAATACTCTTCCGGGATCAGGAACAGTTTCCAGCGTTTGGTGCGCAGACCAACGGTGGCACGGCTGGAAATCACCGAAACAAACGGTGACAGGATCAACGAGAAGACAATCGGTGCCAGCCAGAACAGGAAACGCAGATCCAGCCACGCCATCCCAACAGCCCACACTAACCCTAACAGCAGCTGTGAGCCGTGGCGTTTGAACGCTTCACCCCAGGAAGTGGAGTCATCATCACGCTGCGGTGAATTCCACACCACTTCCCAGCCAAGGAACGCGCTGACAACGAAGACCGTATGGAACAGCATGCGTACCGGAGCCAGCAGCACGGAAAAAAGCACTTCCAGCAGCAACGATAATGTAACGCGCCAGAAGCCGCCGTATTCTTTCGTTCCTTTGCACCAGATAAGCAAAATGCTCAATAACTTCGGCAGGAACAACAGCACCATGGTCGAAGCAAAAAGTGCAATCGCCAGCTCAGGACGCCACTGCGGCCACACTGGGAACAACTGCCGTGGTTGCAGGAAGTATTGCGGTTCGGTCAACGCATGCACTACCTGCAATGCAGTAGAGAGCGCGAGGAACATAAACCACAGCGGAGCGGAGAGATAAGACATCACGCCCGTCAGGAACACCGCACGGTGAACCGGGTGCATACCCTTCACCAGGAACAGACGGAAGTTCATCAGGTTACCGTGGCACCATCGGCGGTCACGTTTTAGCTCATCAAGCAAGTTAGGCGGCAATTCTTCATAAGAACCCGGGAGATCGTAAGCAATCCAGACCCCCCAACCTGCACGGCGCATCAACGCCGCTTCCACGAAGTCATGTGACAGGATTGAACCGGCAAAGGAACCTTCGCCCGGCAGCGGAGCCAGTGCGCAGTGCTCGATAAACGGTTTCACGCGGATAATCGCGTTATGTCCCCAGTAGTGCGACTCGCCAAGTTGCCAGAAGTGCAAACCGGCTGTAAACAGTGGCCCATACACGCGGGTCGCGAACTGCTGACAGCGCGCATACAGCGTATCCATACCGGACGCTTTCGGCGACGACTGAATGATCCCGGCGTTCGGGTTGGCTTCCATCAGGCGCACCAGCCCGCACAAACAATCACCGGTCATTACCGAGTCAGCATCCAGCACCACCATGTAGCTGTACTGGCTGCCCCAGCGACGGCAGAAGTCATCGATATTACCGCTTTTACGCTTCACGCGGCGACGGCGGCGGCGATAGAAAATCTGACCTTCGCCACCGACTTCAGCGATAAGCTCCATCCAGGCTTTTTGCTCTGCGACGCAGATATCCGGGTTATAACTGTCACTAAGAATGTAGACATCAAAGTGTTTGGCATTCCCGGTGGCTTTTACTGATTCCCACGTTGCACGCAGGCCAGCAAAAACACGGTTCACGTCTTCGTTACAGATAGGCATGATCAACGCCGTGCGATGCTCCGGGTTTAATGGTTCATCGCCAACTGTTGACGCAGATATACTGTATTTATCGCGACCAATAAGCAGTTGCAGGAAGCCCATTAACGCCGTCCAGAATCCGGCGGACACCCAACAGAACAGTACCGCAAAGAGGATCAGGATACCGGTTTGCAGCATATAAGGCAGAAGCTGCATAAAGGAAACCCACAAATCCTGACCAACCATATCCATAGGATTAATCAGCGCCCAACCCTGATAAGGAAGAATGGTCTTCATATACCAGGTCGCGACGACAGTTTGCGCGAGCGTCAGGATCAACAGAATGTAACGGCGGATGGTACCGACGGTACGCCACTTTTGCTCGCTCTCCTGCTCTTCTTTGGTCAAACGAGCCAGATAGCGCGGCGTGACATCGCGTCCACGCAGGCGATCCCAGAAACGGCCTACCGGGTTGGTACGCCACGGGTCGGGAAACATCGAGGAGCGTTTTGCTTCTGGCATCGCCTTCAGCTGATCGCGCCCTTCGTCGTCTTTAATTAACTGTCCATCAGCAAGTGAATCTGGCCAGGCTTGTTCCAGACGCGCCTTTACCGAGCCTTGCGGGGAATCATCCTCCCGCGCCCAGGTGCGGTGTTCGGCATCCAGCGCCTGATGAACGGCGCGGATATCAGTCTTCGGCAATGCCGCTTTCTCGCTTGCGGCGATGGGCATTGCGTCAATGTACTCAGTTGTCTTATTCATTGGCAGGTAACTGGTAGCTCCAGGTTTCACTCAACGTCTGATCGGCATTCACCAGCGCAGCACGCATTTCAGTGGTTTTCTTGGCATCTTTCACTTTCACACGCATCACCAGACGCCAGCCTTTGGTAACCGGGTTATAGCGCACCGTGCTTTCAACTATCTCACCATTATCACCAATGCTGGTTTGCGCTGTGACCGGGGTATCCTCTGGCAGTTTTTTCATCTCTGCGCCGGTAAAATCGACCACAAAGGCGATAGTACCGTCAGGCTGGCGAATCAGGTTCGACTGCTTCACATCCCCCGTTGAACGACGCGTTTGTTGCACCCATGCGTTATCTGGCGCATGCAGTTTGTCTTCATCACGGCTGAAGGTGATGGTGTATTTAAAGTTCATCTCTTTACCCGGCTCCGGCAGCTGATCCGGCGTCCAGTAAGCGACGATGTTATCGTTGGTTTCATCGTTGGTTGGAATTTCCACCAGCTCAACGCTGCCTTTACCCCACTCCCCTTTCGGAGTCACCCATGCGCTTGGACGGAGATCGTAACGATCATCGAGATCTTCAAAGCGGGAGAAATCACGACCGCGCTGCAACAGACCAAAGCCTTGCGGGTTTTCCATGGAGAAGCTGCTGACCGCTAAATGTTTCGGGTTATTCAACGGACGCCAGATCCATTCGCCATTACCGGCATGGATAGAGAGACCGTTAGAGTCGTGCAACTCCGGACGATAGTTATTTGCAGGCGACGGTTGGTTCGGCCCAAACAGGAACATACTGGTTAACGGTGCAACCCCCAGTTTGCCGACTTTATCGCGCAGATAGATTTTCGACTGCACATCCACAACCGTGTCACGCCCTGGCATAACCACGAATTTGTAAGCACCTGTCGCACGCGGCGAGTCAAGCAATGCATAGATGGTTAAACGTTTATCAGTCGGTTTTGGACGCTCGATCCAGAACTCTTTGAAGCGCGGAAATTCTTCACCCGATGGCAAGGCGGTATCAATTGCCAGGCCGCGGGCAGAAAGGCCATAAACCTGACCTGCACCAATCACGCGGAAATAGCTGGCCCCGAGCATGCTGACGATTTCATCGTTTTTATCTTTGCTGTTGATCGGGTAAAGCACTTTAAAACCGGCAAAGCCAAGGTCTTTTACCGTATCTTTGTCATGCTGAACATCGCCGAAAGTGAAATAATCCGGGCTGTATTTGATTCGTTTGACTGCGGTGGCAGTCACTTCATTTATTTTGACCGGGGTATCGAAGTACATACCCTGATGGTAGAACTCGAGTTTGAATGGGGTCTTCAGATTGTTCCAGTACGCTTTGTCATGATTAAACTGGATCTGCTGATAGTCCGCGTATTTCATATCGCGGAAAACGGAGGGCAAGTTGCTTTTGGGCGTCTCGTAGCCTTTCCCGGCTAAAGATTGAGCTTGCTTTGCGACATCATCAATACTGAAAGCCCAGCTTGAAGATGTATACAGGGTTAACATTACTGCAGCACTCAACCAACGCATTTTCATCATTTGTAGTTTATGTTTCATAATTAGTAAGCACTTCCCCCTTTGTGTGCTTATATCGATCCGATCTATTTTAATGGATAACCAGCCATTCCGACAACAGAATCCCGGTATCGTTCAGCACGCTGGCTCATGGATTAAGCACCTGATTGCAACCGTTTTCACTTTCCGTGCTTCTCCTAAAGACAGAAGCATCGACTTCGTGTAGGGTTTGCCAGCAAATTTATTTATCAACCGTCTTACAGACGCTTCCATTCTGGTTAGTGGTAGCGATGATGCTATGCATAAAAACCTTGAAGCCTGCGCCTGGCGCGGTCAGGTCGGTGTCACTATGGCAACAAGCCTAAAGGCATAACCCGACAGGGATAAGACGAAAAATCCGAGATTAGTTAACCATATATGAACCCAGTACCCGCGCAACGTGAATATTTCCTCGACTCCATCCGCGCCTGGCTGATGTTGTTAGGGATACCTTTTCATATTTCTTTAATCTATTCGAGCCATACATGGCATGTGAATAGCGCCGAATCATCATTGTGGCTGACCCTTTTTAATGACTTCATCCACTCGTTCCGCATGCAGGTATTTTTCGTTATATCCGGCTACTTTTCCTACATGCTTTTTTTACGCTATCCCTTGAAAAAATGGTGGAAAGTACGTGTCGAACGTGTAGGTATCCCGATGTTAACAGCCATCCCCCTACTGACATTACCGCAATTTATTATGCTGCAATATGTCAAAGGAAAAGCGGAAAGTTGGCCTGGGCTGTCATTGTATGACAAATATAATACGTTGGCCTGGGAATTAATATCACACCTGTGGTTTTTACTGGTGTTAGTGGTCATGACGACGCTGTGCGTATGGATATTTAAGCGCATCAGAAATAATTTAGAAAATTCTGATAAAACGAATAAAAAATTCTCGATGGTAAAACTATCGGTGATTTTTTTATGCCTCGGCATCGGTTATGCGGTAATAAGAAGAACGATTTTTATTGTGTATCCGCCCATTCTGAGTAATGGCATGTTCAATTTTATTGTCATGCAAACGCTGTTTTATTTGCCGTTCTTTATCCTCGGCGCACTGGCTTTCATTTTCCCTCATCTTAAAGCCTTGTTTACCACGCCGTCTCGTGGCTGTACCCTTGCAGCAGCATTGGCGTTTGTCGCTTATTTACTCAACCAGCGCTATGGCAGTGGCGATGCCTGGATGTACGAAACCGAGTCGGTGATCACCATGGTCCTCGGTCTGTGGATGGTGAATGTGGTCTTCTCCTTTGGCCACCGTTTGCTTAACTTCCAGTCAGCGCGGGTGACTTATTTTGTTAACGCATCGCTGTTTATCTATCTGGTTCACCACCCGTTAACGCTGTTTTTCGGCGCATACATTACACCGCACATCACCTCCAACTGGCTTGGTTTTCTCTGTGGCCTGATATTTGTAGTAGGGATTGCGATAATTCTGTATGAAATTCATTTGCGCATCCCGTTACTGAAGTTTTTGTTCTCTGGTAAACCGGTTGTTAAGCGTGAGAACGATAAAGCACCAGCCCGTTAAGCCACATTTACAATAACCATTCCACGGGCAATATCGACGCCAGTCTGACCATAACCCGCTTCCAGAAACTGGTGGCGGGTTCTTTTTTGAGAATAATCTCTTTCTTTGCATGACGATCAACCCAGTTGATCCGTCCCCACCTGTCCAGACGGAGCTGCCAGGCCGCATCATACTGGCTCTGAATAAAGCGTTTATCAATTAACTGTGCCAGCGTTTCGCTCTCTATCACGAAGCCCATTTCAGTATTGAGCAATGTTGAACGCGGATCGAAATTGAAAGAGCCGATAAACACCGTTTTACCATCGATGCTAAAGGTTTTAGCATGCAGGCTGGCTCCGGAATTACCGGTTATGCCGCGATCGTGTAACGTACTACTTTGTTCACGCGTCGGCTTGAGTTCATATAATTCCACGCCATAGCGGAGCAATTTTTTGCGCCAGCGCGCGTATCCGGCATGGACGACAGCAACATCGTTAGCGGCAAGAGAATTGGTTAGGATCGCAATCTTTACCCCTTTTCTCACCATCCGTAAGAGTTGCGCCACACCTGCGCGTGTCGGTACAAAATAGGAAGAGATAATATCGATGCGTTCACTGGGTGAGCCCATGATATCGAACAGGCGCTGCGGTAACAGTGAATGCCGTTTTGCCTTGCCCTCCCCTTTCGCCGGATCATCACTTAATAAACGTGTCTTCGCCCAGATAAGCGGCAATGTTCCATCAACCAGATGATTTATAAATGGACTGGATTCCATTTTGCGTAAATAACGATGCGTCATGGCATCGTTATGCCAGGAGGCGGGTAACTCGATGCGATCCGCCATTTCACCCTCCGGGACATCCAGCACCTGCTGTAAGGGTGAAACCGATTTGCAATACCAGTAGCGGGCGAAATCATCGGCAACGTCCTCTACCACGGGTCCTATTGCCATGACATCTAAATCCGAAAAAAGTGGCTCCTCCCCTGCTCCAAAATAGGCATCACCAATATTTCGTCCTCCCACCAGGGTCACCACGCCATCGACAGTGAAACTTTTATTGTGCATACGGCGATTAAGACGGGAAAAGTCGGTGATATAACCAAGCGGACGCAGCAAGCGAAACGAGAAAGGATTAAAAAGCCGGACTTCAATGCGTGGATGACTGTCAAGCAAGCGTAAAATGTCGTCAAGTCCGGGCGTATTGTTGTCGTCCAGCAACAAACGGACGCGAACGCCACGCTTTGCTGCGGCTAACAGGGCGGAAAACAGTAACCGACCCGACATATCGTCCTGCCAGATGTAATACTGAACATCGAGCGTATGCTCTGCCATTTCGGCCAGACGATACCGGGCGGCAAACGCATCCAGACTTTTCTCCAGAGGAAAAAGGCCACACTGACCGGGATGTTGCGAACACAGTGGCAGCACCGCGCTCGCCAGCCGGGGCAAATCATTCATCTCCTTGTTGGGTAAGGAGTCTTTCGTAGAGGTGGGCGTTTTCTTCATCATAACAGACAAAGTATACCTGTTCGGGTAAAGCGTGACGGGTAATAAATTCTGAAACGGTTTTTACTGCGATTTCAGCCGCTGCCGCACGAGGGTAACCATAAACCCCAGTACTGATTGCAGGAAAAGCCACTGACGTATAGCTGTTTGCCGCCACCAGTCGTAGGCTATTGAGATAGGCATCCTGCAAAAGCTGGTCTTCGTTTTGTTCACCACCACGCCAGACTGGCCCGACGGTGTGCACTACGGCTTTAGCGGGAAGATCGCCTGCAAGCGTAATAACGGCATGCCCCGTAGGGCAATCGCCCTGCTGTTGCCTGACTTTTAAACAAGCATCCAGCAGGGCCGGACCCGCTGCGCGATGAATGGCCCCATCGACGCCGCCGCCTCCCATTAATGACGGATTAGCCGCATTCACAATCACATCAACGGCCAGTTTGGTAATATCACCCTGCACAACATGAATACGCGTTTTCATAACGCCTCCTTACACCTTCTTGTTTCTTAAGTGTACAGCAGGCTTTTTGGTTAAATCGCATTTTTCTGCTCAGCAACGTGAGTTGTTCAGAAACTTAGTTATATTCGATGTTCATTACAGCCAGCTTTTTCTGTTTATCAAGATACTGCACTTTTACTGAGGCTATTTGCGCGTTTTTGACATTGCCGCTCATTAACGCTTTGCTGGAGTAGGTTTTGCCCGGAATAGAACCATTCTGTGGGCAGTTCATTTCTACGGGTGATGACTGGGTGCTGACGTCACATGCCGGTTCCACAATTTGGCCATAAAAATGGATCACGCCCCCTTGCACGGTGCTTCCAGCAATGGCAATAAAAGGAAAAAACAAACTGCCGAGCATAAGAGAGTTTAAAAAAGGTCTGAACATTTATTCTATTTCCTCAATGATTAGTCATCCTTGAGGGTTGTGTTATCCATACTTTCAGGTTGGCTGATTCGCAGCAGACCATTCTCTCCAGATTCATCTTATGCTCGATATTTCAACAAATTAAGACTTTTCTGAAGAGGGCGGCCATTGTTGTGATAAATGAAGTGACTGTCCATCAGAAACAGTAACAACTATTTTCACCCGATCGTCCGGGGAAATATTTAAACTCAACTTCGTCAAAGCAATGGGTTGATTAGCAGGCAATGAAAGGGTCTTTTCTTGCTTCGTCTGACTTTGCCCTGAACTGCCTTCGCGCAGGGACAATATTTGTACTCTGCACAGACAAGATTGAGTAAGAGTGACTTCAGGAATAATGGTATACACATCCCCTTGCTGGGTCGTATTAAAGGTTATCTGACTGGAAAGTGCCGCAAGGAGTAATAACGTATTCATATTCTTCTCCCGAAAAAAAACAGGGCTTGCGCCCTGTTTCTGTAATACAAATGATGTATTAGTACTGATGAGCGGTCGCGTTGTTACCAAAGCCAACCTGAGTCACGTTGACGGAGGAGTTAGATGCAGTCTGGTCAACTGCAGCACCGTTGCCACCACCGAACTGTTTAACCGTCATTTCAGAATTTTTGCCGTTCCACTGATCAAGAGTAGCGCTGTTACCGAAGCCACGTTGGGTCAGATCGATTGAGCTGTCATCTGAGCCCTGACCAACATCTGCACCATTACCGCCGCCATGCTGGGTAATAGTCAAGTCAGAGTTACGGGCATCAGTTTGCAGAGCAAGTGCAGAGTTACCGCCACCGTACTGGTAAATGTTCAGCTCAGAATTTGGGCCGCTATTATTACCGCCACCACCGTGGTTACCGCCGCCGCCGTACTGAGGAACAACACCTGCCAGAGCGCTACCGGAGAATACGATTGCTGCAATTGCTGCTACTTTTAAAAGTTTCATGTAAAACCCCCATCGGATTGATTTAAAAGTCGAATGGAAATTAACGTTGTGTCACGCGAATAGCCATTTGCGACTGTCTCTGCACTACAATTGCCGTTTTTTGAGTACCATACTGTGTAATATTTGCTTTATTACCAGAACCTTTCTGGATAATCATCGCAGTATTACCATAAGCACCTTGCGAAATACTGGCATCGTTGGCACTGCCCGCCTGATCAATATATGCAAGGTTATAATCTCCTGTCTGGTCAATCTTTGCCCGGTTGCTACTACCTTCTTGCGCAACAACCGCCAAAAGTTTTGAGCCTCCCTGCCGTAACTGAGCACTATTATTAGTCCCAGCTTGACCAATTATGGCTGCCTGATTAAATGAAGACTTACTCAATTCATTTACCGCGAAGTTATATTCTGAATTAGCTAAATCATAACCTGCTGCGGCTGCAATCCCAGGCGCACCCAGTATTGTTAACATCATAAATAACAATTTGTTTTTCATGTTGTCACCCTGGACCTGGTCGTACATTTAAGAAATTAAATCATTTCAACTTGGTTGTTAACGCAACCTGTATTTTGTTAACGCTGCGTTACGATGGAAAGTATGTCTGCGGAAATATTTTTAATAACTCACCCGCGCGTTGTATTTTTCTTTTTTAGTTCATACCAAAGTATTAAAACCCACGTAAATACGCTGTTATCTACGCAAAAAAATATTTTGTTTTCTTTTAAATCTCCGTTTTCCGCTATCAAAAAGCACCAGACAGTCATTCTTCTTGCCCGTCGCTGATTGCTGCGATATGTCTTGCGCACAAGCCGTGACAAACCTCGTCTTTTTGCAGTAAAAAATTGTCCACGGAGGTGTGGAGAAAAAACAAGAACGTTTTACATGACGAAAGGACTACACCGAAATATTTTTTATATGCATTATTAGTAAGTTATCACCATTTGTATGATTTTTTAAAATTGTGCAATAAAAACCAAATGTACAACTTTTCTATCATTTCTAAACTTAATAAAACCTTAAGGTTAACATTTTAATATAACGAGTTACATTTAGTTACATGTTTAACACTTAATTTAAGATTTGTAATGGCTAGATTGAAATCAGATGTAATCCATTAGTTTTATATTTTACCCATTTAGGGCTGATTTATTACTACACACAGCAGTGCAACATCTGTCAGTACTTCTGGTGCTTCTATTTTAGAGGCAGCTGTCAGGTGTGCGATCAATAAAAAAAGCGGGGTTTCATCATGTTTAATGAAGTCCATAGTATTCATGGCCATACATTATTGTTGATCACTAAATCTTCTTTGCAGGCGACAGCTCTCTTGCAGCACCTTAAACAATCGCTGGCAATTACAGGAAAATTACATAATATTCAACGTTCTCTGGACGATATCTCTTCAGGCTCTATTATTCTTCTGGATATGATGGAAGCGGATAAAAAGCTTATCCATTATTGGCAGGATACTTTGAGCAGGAAAAACAACAATATCAAAATATTGTTGCTAAATACGCCTGAAGATTACCCGTACCGCGACATTGAAAACTGGCCTCATATCAACGGCGTTTTTTATTCCATGGAGGATCAAGAACGTGTTGTCAATGGGTTGCAAGGCGTCCTGCGCGGCGAATGCTACTTTACGCAAAAGCTTGCCAGCTACCTGATTACGCATTCAGGTAACTATCGTTATAACAGCACGGAATCAGCCCTCCTTACTCATCGGGAAAAAGAGATCCTGAATAAGCTGCGTATCGGCGCGTCTAATAACGAGATCGCTCGTTCGTTGTTCATCAGCGAAAATACGGTTAAAACGCATCTTTATAATCTTTTCAAGAAGATAGCCGTAAAAAACCGGACACAAGCGGTTTCCTGGGCAAACGATAACCTCAGGCGATAAAGCCATGAAACGTTATTTACGCTGGATTGTGGCGGCAGAATTTCTGTTCGCCGCAGGGAATCTTCACGCCGTTGAGGTAGAAGTCCCGGGATTGCTAACTGACCATACTGTTTCATCTATTGGCCATGATTTTTACCGAGCCTTTAGTGATAAATGGGAAAGTGACTATACGGGTAACTTAACGATTAATGAAAGGCCCAGTGCACGATGGGGAAGCTGGATCACTATAACGGTCAATCAGGACGTTATTTTCCAGACTTTTTTATTTCCGTTGAAAAGAGACTTCGAGAAAACTGTCGTCTTTGCACTGATTCAAACTGAAGAAGCACTAAATCGTCGCCAGATAAATCAGGCGTTATTAAGTACGGGCGATTTGGCGCATGATGAATTCTAAATAAAAAATTGTTCGGAGGCTGCAATGCGTGTCAAACATGCAGTAGTTCTACTCATGCTTATTTCGCCATTAAGTTGGGCTGGAACCATGACTTTCCAGTTCCGTAATCCAAACTTTGGTGGTAACCCAAATAATGGCGCTTTTTTATTAAATAGCGCTCAGGCCCAAAACTCTTATAAAGATCCGAGCTATAACGATGACTTTGGTATTGAAACACCCTCAGCGTTAGATAACTTTACTCAGGCCATCCAGTCACAAATTTTAGGTGGGCTACTGTCGAATATTAATACCGGTAAACCGGGCCGCATGGTGACCAACGATTATATTGTCGATATTGCCAACCGCGATGGTCAATTGCAGTTGAACGTGACAGATCGTAAAACCGGACAAACCTCGACCATCCAGGTTTCGGGTTTACAAAATAACTCAACCGATTTTTAAGCCCCAGCTTCATAAGGAAAATAATCATGCAGCGCTTATTTCTTTTGGTTGCCGTCATGTTACTGAGCGGATGCTTAACCGCCCCGCCTAAAGAAGCCGCCAGACCGACATTAATGCCTCGTGCTCAGAGCTACAAAGATTTGACCCATCTGCCAGCGCCGACGGGTAAAATCTTTGTTTCGGTATACAACATTCAGGACGAAACCGGGCAATTTAAACCCTACCCGGCAAGTAACTTCTCCACTGCTGTTCCGCAAAGCGCCACGGCAATGCTGGTCACGGCACTGAAAGATTCTCGCTGGTTTATACCGCTGGAGCGCCAGGGCTTACAAAACCTGCTTAACGAGCGCAAGATTATTCGTGCGGCACAAGAAAACGGCACGGTTGCCATTAATAACCGAATCCCGCTGCAATCTTTAACGGCGGCAAATATCATGGTTGAAGGTTCGATTATCGGTTATGAAAGCAACGTCAAATCTGGCGGGGTTGGGGCAAGATATTTTGGCATCGGTGCCGACACGCAATACCAGCTCGATCAGATTGCCGTGAACCTGCGCGTCGTCAATGTGAGTACCGGCGAGATCCTTTCTTCGGTGAACACCAGTAAGACGATACTTTCCTATGAAGTTCAGGCCGGGGTTTTCCGCTTTATTGACTACCAGCGCTTGCTTGAAGGGGAAGTGGGTTACACCTCGAACGAACCTGTTATGCTGTGCCTGATGTCGGCTATCGAAACAGGGGTCATTTTCCTGATTAATGATGGTATCGACCGTGGTCTGTGGGATTTGCAAAATAAAGCAGAACGGCAGAATGACATTCTGGTGAAATACCGCCATATGTCGGTTCCACCGGAATCCTGACAGATAAAAAAGCCGGAATTATCATCCGGCATTTTACTGTTTAAGCGAAAGCGTGAGTGCCCCTCACGTTTTATTTTTGATTTCCTGCTCACGGTGCGCCGTCTTTGCACTACGCGCCGCCAGCCACAGGCCACTGTTTTTCATTGCGTAACCAAATATCAGCCCAAGCGCCAGCGAAGGTAACACCAGTTTCCAGTCACCCTGCCCGGCAAACGTCGCGCATGCGCCTATAAACGTCCCCGGAACAAATGAAAGCAGCAGCTGTTTGGCCTGAATACACATCAGAAACGCGACAATACCGGTTATGACATAACCGAGAATTTCCAGATGTGGTGCCAGTGCACTACCGTAAATAATGACCATCGCCCACACCACGCCACTAAGCAGGGTTGCAGCGGAGATCGCCAGCCCTTTCAGCCCACCTTGCGGGCAGGCAAAGTAGGCCGTACAGCCCAGGAAGCCCGCCCAGCTTAGTAAGCCCAGGGAAACAGCCACCCATCCCCAGATACCGGAGAGAATGCCTGTTGTGATTGCAATAGAGAGAAGTATGTTCATGCCGCGCATGATAGCAGAAAACGCGGCCATGAATGAGATCGAGCACACATTTTATGCAACAACAAATTATCCGTTGCAGTTATGAGTGACGTAGATCACACTTATTCTTCAGAATCTTCTTCCAGCTCGTCCCACATTGCACTAATGGCATCGCGGGTTAGCGGTGCCATGGTGCGCCAGAAAGGCGTGGTTGCATGGGCCTCCACTTTGCCAAGGAACGCACCACACCAGGGTAACAGATACTCACTGAACAGTGTTTCCAGTGCTTCGCTCTCATCTTCCGTTGACTGATCTTCCAGCCAGGAAGCTGCGAGCAGCAATGTGCCGATGTGATCGGCTGGCGTATCCGCTAATGGCATCCCTCGCTCAGAAAGAAAAGCGCGCACTTCCGCTTCCGTCGCGCCCTCAACCCATGCGCTACGATATGGCGGCACAGCACATTCATCGCCGATAAACAACGCATTGTAATCGGCAGAGACTTGCGTCATATCACAGCTTTTCTGCAAACGTGTCAGCAACTCATCCTGCTCCAGTGGCCAGTTCGCAGCCAGTTTCCCCTCACGAATCAGGGTAAACAGCGGCACCAGTAAAGGATCTTGTGGTTGGCGGTAATAGAGCGAACCCAGCACACGACAGAGGATAGAAAACTCGTTCATTAATATATTTCCATTACTAGTAATTAAAGGTCTGCAAATTCCGCAATCGGTGCCATACCGCGAGATTCAAGGAAGTTCAGTAAGCGGCGCGGAGAAACATTCAAAATGCGCTCTGGCGGAAAATCTACCGCGTCGAGGATTTTAAGACACTCTTCAAATTCCCCCATGGTAAACGCGGTGTGAGAATCCGAGCCTAATGCCACCCAACCTCCAGCATCACGTACCGCTGCGGCTACCTCACGACAGTTGTCTTCACTGCCCTTACGTGAGTGTAAAAATGAGGAATTATTGATTTCCAGCGCCACCTGATGTTTCGCGGCTGCTTCAGCAACGGCTTTCACATCTATTTCATATTTGGGATTTCCGGGATGGCTTATTATATGCACATTGCCGCTGGCGATAGTGGCGATCATCGCTTGTGTATTGGTCGCTTTGTCATGTGGCGCAAAAACCGGCTCATGAAAACCGGCAATAATTAGATCCAGCGAGTCAAACATTTTACCGCTGCAGTCAATTTCACCATCAACATTTTTAATGTTAGCTTCGATGCCGCGCAGGATCCCTACCCCATCAACCACTCGCGGCCAGATACGCATGTTAATGAAGTGCCAGTGATGCGGCGCATCTTCCATATCCGGGCCATGATCGGTGATCGCAAAAAGTTTAATGCCCTTTTGTTTGGCCTGGGCAATGTAATCACTTAATGTGCTATATGCATGTGTGCTGGCAACGGTATGCATATGAAGGTCGACGGGATACATAACTCTCTCCTGTATTCAATTCCCGCCAAGGATAGCAGGAATCCTGATGCTTTATTAGTAGCCGCGTGCGCGGTCGACTTGCCCGCAGACCCTCTCCCCTTTTTCGAGCTGGGCAATGGTGCGAGAAATGTACTCCACAGCTTCAGCGGGACGGGTAATCGCGGCGACATGTGGTGTTATCGTCACGCGTGGATGTTGCCAGAGCGGACTTTCAGGCGGTAAGGGTTCACGATTAAAAACATCCAACATTGCGCCTTTAACTTTGCCGCTATCCAGCGCCGCGAGCAGGTCATCTTCCACAACATGAACACCACGCGCCAGGTTGAGGAGATACGCGCCATCCGGTAATTTTTCGAGTAATTGTTGATTAATAATGCCGACGGTTTCAGGGGTATTCGGTAACAAATTAATCAATACCCGACATTGGCTCAGAAATGCAGACAGTTCTTCCCGTCCGGCAAAGCTTTGCACGCCAGGCCACGATTTACGGGTTCGACTCCAGCAACGCAGCGGAAAGCGCCAGGTTTGCAGACTCTGAGCAACTTTACTGCCCAGTACGCCTGCGCCCAAAATGCCGATGGTAAAATCTTCCCGATGATATTCAGGCAGCGGTTGCCAATGCGAACTATTTTGCTGGATGCGATAATCGTCAAAACGTCGAAACCAATGCAGCACCTGACTGACAGCATATTCCTGCATTTGCTCGCCCATACCGGTATCTTCCAGGCGAAAAAGTGGAACAGAAGGGTTCAGCATTTCAGGGTGTGCCTGTAGCTTGCTCAAAATAGAATCAACACCGGCCCCGAGTGCGAACACCGCTTTAAGATCGCGCCCTGCCAGCATTTCAACAGGAGGATGCCAGACTAAAGCATAATCAGCAGAGTCATTATCTCCGCTTTTCCATGCTCTGACTCTTGCCTGAGGAATAGCTTTGCGCAGTGCCTCAATCCACCATTGGGTATCGAACGTTGGGTGATAAAAGATGATATCCATACTGACTCCCGAAAAGCGTTGTGCGAAATTTATTCGCACTTATCATTATGATCTACAAAGGCCACCAGCATAACAAATCCGTGGTCGGTGGCAAAAAAAGCAGATTTCGCTTATTAAAACCACACATTGATTGAAGTTTGAATAAACGCGCGATTTTTTCAAAAAGTTTGTTGACCTCAGGTCATGATTTCCCTAAATTAGCGCCCGTTCCAGCAAGACAGGAACGACAATTTGGTGAGGTGTCCGAGTGGCTGAAGGAGCACGCCTGGAAAGTGTGTATACGGCAACGTATCGGGGGTTCGAATCCCCCCCTCACCGCCATATTTAAAGAAGAGCTCGTACGAAAGTACGGGCTTTTTTTTCGTATATTGCACACACCGGGTGCCCCCGCCCACGTCTGTTAGGGCGAGGGGAAATCGTGCACATCAACTGTCTGGTTACTCAGTCAACAATCAAAATGCGCAAGAGAGTACAGAACATATATGTATTATCTGGTCACTTCCTATCACTTCCTCACTTATTAAAATGCCCCCAACGGAAATACATGTCACATGCCATCATAAAATCGTTATGCCAGAGGAATCGACAATAGAAAAAATAGTAAATTAAGCACGGTACATAGCAGAGTAAAAAATAGGCTTCAAACCAAATCCGCCATTCTACAAGCGTTGCCAATACCGACACCAGCGTAATCCACATCACTTCAATAACCAGCAATATGAATAACCGAAGCCAAAGCGGCTTGGCAAAAAAGGTCGACAACGCATTTTCACTGGAGAAAAACAGATCGATTTCCTGCAAAAAAAGCCTGCCCAGAAAAGCGTACCGCTTGGAGAAGCGCAGAAAAAACAGATTAATCGCCAACACTACGCCACAAAGAATGAGCAATGCAATTATCGATTTAAACGTTAACCACTGCCCCTCTGTCACAAAAGAATCACTGTTACGCAACGGGCTGATAGTAAGCAGGTTAACAACCGTTGAGATGCACACCGAAAGCAGCACATAGCGAGTCAGACTTTTATATTTTACTTTTTTCGCTACTGAAATAGCGACCTGCTTGACATAACTGGTGCGGATCATCCGAAACAGCAGAAAGATGACCAACGGCCCAAGTAACGAAATCAGGAACAGCGCATATAACGAGGGTAGAAGCTGGTATAGCCCCCAACTCATTGCACTCAACATGATTAACGACAGAAATCCTGCCACCAGAGGTTGTGTAAGAAATAATTCTATTTTGTGGTTCTGCTTTTTCTTAAACCACGAAAAATCGATATTCTTCGTGACGCATTTATAAGCCCAGTACGCCTTGAGATCAAAAATAAAATTATACAGCACCAGAGCCAGAATCCCACTAACTACACCAATATCCTCTGATGGAAAAGTAAACCCTGCATTCTTCCAATAAAAGCCTATCAGAATAAGTCCAATAGCATAAATGTATATCAGATTTCGTTTATCCTGAAAGCGAATAAAAGTTAAATAATCAGGAATCATTTGAATACCTTTGCATCACTAAATGCTTTACGACAATGCATAACTCGTTGCTGATCCACGCCAGCAAAATCATTTAACATATTCCCCAAATAGGGCTTATTACTTATTTCAAGGAAAGCTACCGGGGTTGGCATATTCAGAAATGTATCGAGAGATTCAGTCCATTTCACCGTATGAGTTAAGTGTAATGAGAGATTTTCTTTGATAATTGACGGAGCGACCTCGCTTTTTGCTGTTACGTTCATCAGAACCTGATGCTCTGGCGAAGCGATATCCAGTCCGGCAAGATAATCGCGCATTGCCTGAACGCCGTCTTCCATCAAACGCGTGTGCCAGGCACTGATCTTACCCAGCAATAGTGGACACGCGGCTAAGTGAGTAAACTCTCAGTCAGAGGTGACTCACATGACAAAAACAGTATCAACCAGTAAAAAACCCCGTAAACAGCATTCGCCTGAATTTCGCAGTGAAGCCCTGAAGCTTGCTGAACGCATCGGTGTTACTGCCGCAGCCCGTGAACTCAGCCTGTATGAATCACAACTCTACAACTGGCGCAGTAAACAGCAAAATCAGCAGACGTCTTCTGAACGTGAACTGGAGATGTCTACCGAGATTGCACGTCTCAAACGCCAGCTGGCAGAACGGGATGAAGAGCTGGCTATCCTCCAAAAGGCCGCGACATACTTCGCGAAGCGCCTGAAATGAAGTATGTCTTTATTGAAAAACATCAGGCTGAGTTCAGCATCAAAGCAATGTGCCGCGTGCTCCGGGTGGCCCGCAGCGGCTGGTATACGTGGTGTCAGCGGCGGACAAGGATAAGCACGCGTCAGCAGTTCCGCCAACACTGCGACAGCGTTGTCCTCGCGGCTTTTACCCGGTCAAAACAGCGTTACGGTGCCCCACGCCTGACGGATGAACTGCGTGCTCAGGGTTACCCCTTTAACGTAAAAACCGTGGCGGCAAGCCTGCGCCGTCAGGGACTGAGGGCAAAGGCCTCCCGGAAGTTCAGCCCGGTCAGCTACCGCGCACACGGCCTGCCTGTGTCAGAAAATCTGTTGGAGCAGGATTTTTACGCCAGTGGCCCGAACCAGAAGTGGGCAGGAGACATCACGTACTGTGTGCCCGGAGTTCAGGGTGAGCAGGGATGCTCAAATGAACCACGAGTCTGTCTGGAATATTGAACCGGTAACTCACGATGAGAAACCCAACAATCCCGTCGGGTGTGACGGCGGAGAACCTGAGCGGCAGTGACCTGCGGCATGCCCGCAGGGTGATGTAACCCGCTGACAACGGGGATTGAGGCGAGATCACTAAGCCAAGATGATCCTCAAGGTTGAGTACTGAAAGGTTGAAGAACATGAACCCGTTAATCCGCCTCTGTGGGTTGAAAACGTCACCACGGCCTACGTGATCTGACAGGCCGTGCAGGAGGAACTGGCAGTGATACGTAAGCACTGCCGGTCGAAGGTGTTTTGATATATATGTGAAACACCGGGGCAGCAGCGCCCATCACGCTCGCGTTGCTGACTTCTGCCAACTTGCGGCAAGCAAGGATAAAGAGTGCGACGGGCAGCCTCCTCAGTATGTCTGAGTCCAGACAGGTAAACCGGGGAAGGTCAGCGACGGATGTTAAAGAGGCATGGCTCCGATGACGCGCTGGCTGGCGGAGCTTCCGTAGTAGTCCGCGATGGGGAAAGCCCATTACATGGCGAAGGGAAGCAGTTTAAATGTGTTTGCTGAGCAAACTACCTGACCCAATGAGGTGAAGACCTTTGATAATCAGCGAAATGCAACGCAAACTTGCCACATGGGCAACAGCCGATCCGTCCCGACGGATTGAACGGTTGCTGCGTCTGATAACACAGCCAGAATGGCTGGCTGAAGCTGCACGGATCACGCTTTCATCAAAAGGTGCTCATACACCCGGTATTGATGGCGTGAATAAAACTGTGCTGCAGGCCAGACTGACTGCTGAACTGCAAAGACTCAGGGTTGAACTACTCTCTGGTCACTACCAGCCGTCCCCCGCCAGACGGGTTTACATCCCTAAAAGCAACGGCAAACTGCGACCACTGGGTATCCCCGCGTTGCGGGATCGTATTGTTCAGCGGGCCATGCTGATGGCGATGGAGCCGATATGGGAGAGTGATTTTCATACGCTCTCATATGGCTTCCGGCCTGAGCGCAGTGTCCACCACGCGATCCGTACGGTGAAATTACAGCTCACAGACTGTGGTGAAACCCGGGGACGCTGGGTGATTGAAGGCGACCTGTCCAGTTACTTCGACACCGTACATCATCGACTGCTGATGAAGGCTGTACGCCGCAGGATCAGTGACGCACGTTTCATGACTCTGCTGTGGAAAACCATCAAGGCGGGACATATCGATGTCGGTCTCTTTCGGGCGGCCAGTGAAGGTGTGCCACAGGGCGGTGTTATATCGCCGCTATTATCGAACATCATGCTGAATGAGTTCGATCAATACCTGCATGAGCGCTACCTGAGCGGGAAAGCCAGAAAAGATCGGTGGTACTGGAATAACAGTATCCAACGGGGCCGAAGTACGGCGGTCAGAGAAAACTGGCAGTGGAAACCCGCGGTGGCGTACTGCCGCTATGCCGATGATTTTGTCCTCATCGTCAAAGGCACCAAAGCACAGGCGGAAGCCATCAGGGAGGAGTGTCGGGGTGTGCTCGAAGGCAGTCTGAAACTCAGGCTGAACATGGATAAGACTAAAATCACCCATGTTAATGACGGCTTTATCTTTCTGGGGCACAGGATCATTCGCAAACGCAGTCGTTATGGCGAGATGCGAGTGGTCTCAACGATCCCGCAGGAGAAAGCCAGAAACTTCGCCGCATCGCTGACAGCACTGTTATCAGGCAACTACAGTGAAAGCAAAGTCGATATGGCTGAACAACTCAACCGAAAACTGAAAGGCTGGGCCATGTTCTATCAGTTCGTTGATTTTAAGGCCAAAGTCTTCAGTTATATCGACCGTGTCGTGTTCTGGAAGCTGGCTCACTGGCTGGCCCGCAAATACCGTACAGGTATCGCTTCCCTGATGAGGTGGTGGTGTAAATCACCGAAACCGGGTCAGAGCAAAACGTGGGTTTTATTTGGTAAAACCAATCACGGCAAGCTCAGCGGCGAAATACTGTACCGGTTGGTGGGGCAAGGCAAGAAGCTGTTCCGCTGGCGGCTACCCGAAGGTAATCCCTATCTGAGGACGGAGACCAGAAACACGTATACATCGCGCTTTACAGAAGTGGCAATGGCGTTCGCCAGCATTTAAATGGAGAGCCGGATGCGCTGAAAGGTGCACGTCCGGTTCGGGGAGGAGAGGCAGGGAAATAGTCCGACTACGCCCTGCCTCTTACTCTACTCTGGACGGGTAAGCGCTGGGCGTACCTCGCCGTTGTTCTCGACCTGTTCGCAAGAAAACCAGTGGGCTGGGCCATGTCGTTCTCGCCGGACAGCAGGCTCACCATGAAAGCACTGGAAATGGCATGGGAAACCCGTGGTAAGCCCGTCGGGGTTATGTTCCACAGCGATAGTAATAATGCCGATGTCAGTCTTTACCACCACTTAGTTTGCCGTTTAACCAGAT